>Ga0208823_1000693_pt1 | contig 28388 bp, 33 predicted proteins | sample AD_UKC075_MetaG_FD_184440 | JGI IMG/M metagenome (GOLD analysis project Ga0208823, IMG submission 184440) | Active sludge microbial communities of municipal wastewater-treating anaerobic digesters from USA - AD_UKC075_MetaG (SPAdes) (version 2) | ecosystem: Engineered > Bioreactor > Anaerobic >... | reverse complement strand
CTCCGACGCCTACCGGCACGGGACTCTCACCCGTTGGACATGCGCAGCATGCAGCAGCACCGCTTCGCCCTTGCGGGTTCAGTCGAGCCTTTGCTTCGTGACGCACCATGGGCCGATTGTCGGGACAGGCGCGCCGCCACCCGGGGCCGCGGTGCAGTGCGCCGCGAATTGCGCCGGAAACAGCCACCAAATCGCCCTGTTCATTGGCCGATGCCGCCTGTCGGCCGGAACCAGAATGCCGGCGTGGCAGGCGTTGTGCTGCCTGATCCACAAGCCGACAACGTGCCCGCCTTCCTCCCGTTCCTCCGCCGCTGGACATCTGCGCCACCGCGTTGGGCCATCGCGCCGCGCCACTGGCTGGTGACGCTGAAATCGCGCATCGTGCTGCTGGCGGTGCTGACCGGCCTGCTGTCGGCGGCCGGCACGACCACGGTGGTGCTGGGCAGCGCCGAGCAGAGCATCCGCCGCATGGTGCTGACCACGGCCAGCGGCGACCGCGAGGGCACGGCGCAGCTGCTGGGCAGCAAGGTCGCGGTGCTGCGCGGGCTGCTGACGGCGGTGGCTGCGCAGATGCCGGCCGCCGCCTGGCAGGACCCCGCGACCATGGGCCGCCTGCTGCAGGAACGCCCGGCGCTGGGCGCGGTGTTCCGTGCCGTCTATGTCGCCGGCCTGGACGGCCGCACCCTGGCCCGGGTCGAAGCCGGCCGGCTCGAGCTGGCCGGGCCCGACATCGCCGACCGCGACTACTTCCGCCGGGCACTGGCGACGCGCCGGCCGGTGATCTCCGACGTGCTGTGGGGGCGGGTGGTCAAGGCGCCGATCGTGGTGATCGCGGCGCCGGTGTTCGACGCCCGGGACCCGAACCGGCCCATCGGCGTGCTGGCCGGCTCGATCGCGCTGACCTCGACGGCGCTGTTCGAGCGCATCGGCAGCCAGGCGCCGCTGGCCGCCACGCAGGGCATGGTGATCGACCGCGCCGGCCGCGTGCTCGCCCACCCGGACCCGCGCCGGGTGATGAGCCGCGCCGACGACGAGCCGGCGCTGCGCGCCGTGCTGCACGCGATGCCGGTCGCCGGCGTTCCCGGGCGGCAGCGCGGCGTGGCCGTGGTGCAGGACGACATGGTGGTCTCGATGGCCGCCATCCCCGACACCGACTGGACCTGCGTGCACCTGGCCCCGCTGGACGTGGCGATGGCGCCGGTGGCCGATGCGCGGCGCGCCGCGCTGCCGGCGGCACTGGGTGCCGGCCTGGCCGCCGGCCTGGTGGCCGGCGTGCTGGGCTGGTGGGCCACGCGGCCGATCTCGCGCCTGCGCGCCCGCGCCGAGTCGCTGCTCGACGACGAGGGCCAGACCCTGCAGCCCTGGCCCGAGGACCGCGGCGAGGTCGGCGATCTGGCGCATGCCTTTCGCAGCGTGGTGGAGCAGCGCGCCCGCCGGCAGACCGAGGTGCAGGCCGTGCTGCAGCAGCTGGAGGCGGTGCTGGACCATGCCGACGTGGGCATCGCGCTGACCCGCAGCGGCCGCTTCGAGCTGGTGAGCCGGCAGTTCTGCCACATCTTCCGCTGCGACAAGGACGCCGCGATCGGTGCGTCCACCCGCATGATCTACCCCGACGACGCGGCCTACGACGCCCTGGTGGCCACCGCCCGCGCCGCGCTGACCGACCCCGGGGTGCTCGATGCCGAGCTGCAGCTGATGCGCCACAGCGGCCAGGTGTTCTGGGCCCGCATGCGCGGCCGCGCCGTGGTGCCTGGCGACGTGACGCAGGGCACGATCTGGACCATCGAGGACGTGACCGCCGCGCGCGAGCAGCGCGAGAAGCTGACCTGGCGCGCCAGCCACGATGCGCTGACCGGGCTGCTGAACCGCGCCGCCTTCGAGCGCCAACTGGAGGCGGCCGTGGCCGGCGCCGCGACACAGCCGTTCTGCGCGCTGTTCATCGACCTGGACCGCTTCAAGCAGGTCAACGACAGCGCCGGCCATGCCGCGGGCGACGCGCTGCTGCGCGACATCGCCCAGCTGCTGACGGCCGAGCTGCGCAAGACCGACGTGGTGGCGCGGCTGGGCGGCGACGAGTTCGCGGTGCTGCTGCCCGCCTGCCCGCCGCAGGCGCAGACGCTGGCCGACGCGCTGTGCAGCGCGGTGCAGCAGCACAGGCTGCGCTGGGAAGGCCAGGACTTCAGCGTGGGCGCCAGCGTGGGCATGGTGGCGGTGGGCGACGGCCGCCCCGAGTCCAGCTTTGCCAGCGCGGCCGACGTGCTGCGCGCCGCCGACATGGCCTGCTACCGCGCCAAGAAGCGCGGCCGCAGCCGGGTCGAGCGCTTCGAGCCGTCGGGCTTCGAGCTGATGGCCGACGCCTGACGCCCTGGCCCAGCCGCCTTCAGTGCGAAGGCTGTCGGTCCGCCGGTGATGACGATGGCGCCGATGCCGGCGTCGGCATCGAAGCGCAACAGGGCGGCGCCGAGTGCGTCCCTCAACGCATCGTTCAGCGCGTTCAGCTGCGCCGGCCGGTTCAGCGTGATCAGCGCGACACGGCCGCGGGTGTCGGTGAGGATGTCGTCGACCATGGCGGGGTCCGTCACTCGACGACGATCTTGCGGTCCTTGATCAGCGCGGCGAGCGTCCTGCCCTCGACGGCCAGCAGCTTGCGAAAGGCCGCCGCGTCCAGCGATGCGGGCTCGGCGCCCAGGTCGGCGAAGCGCTGCTTCAGCGTGGCGGTGGCCAGTGCCTTGTTCAGCTCACGCGTCAGGCGCGCCGTGATCTCGGGCGGTGTGCCGTTGGGCGGCGCCCAGACGCCGAACTTCTTCAGCCAGGGGCCGACGACGGCGGGGGCGCCGTACTTCGACCGGATCTGCGCGTTCAGCGACGCCAGCAGGTTCAGGTAGCTGAAGCTCAGGTCGGCGCGGGCGATCGCCTCGTGGATCACGCCGGCGGCCAGGCAGCCCATGCCCAGGCCGCCGAAGGGTTCCGGCAGTTCGGGGCAGATGAAGCCCAGCTCGCCCATCTCGGCCAGCAGCAGTCTGTCCAGGTCACGCGACTTGTCGCGCGCCAGGAAGCCGGGTGCCACGCGCTCGGCGGCAAAGCGGCGCACGCTGTCGGCCAGCGTCTGCAGGTCGGCGTCGATGTACGGATTCGGATGCATCGCGGGGCCCTCGGCTGGACGCTGACTTGGCGTACTTCTTGAAATCGGGCTTGCGCTTGTCCTTCAGCGCATTGACACCCTCGCGTGATTCCTCGGTGTCGTCGTACAGCTTCAGCGCGTACATGCCCATGCCGGCGATGCCGCTCTGGTGCGCGGTGTCGCAGCTGAAGCTGCGCTTGGCAATCGCAATGGCGGTGGGGCTGCGCTCGCAGATCGTCTCGGCCCCTTCCTGCACCGTGGCGTCCAGCTGCTCATGCGGCACGCAGACGTTGGCCAGGCCCATGGCCACCGCCTCGGCGCCCGAGTAGCGCTTGTTCAGGGACCAGAGCTCGCGCGCCTTCTTCTCGCCGACCACACGGGCCAGGAAGGCTTGCCGTAGCCGGGATCGACCGAACCCATCTTCGGGCCGACCTGGCCGAAGACGGCTTTCTCGGAACAGATCGTCAGGTCGCAGATCGTGCACAGCACGTTGCCGCCACCGATGGCGACGCCCTGCACGCGGGCGATCACCGGCTTGGGCACGTCGCGGCGTCGTCGGCCGCGGGATCGACGCCCTGGTCCAGGCGCTGCATGTTCTCCGGCGGGCGCAGCAGGTCGTGCAGGGTGTGGGAGAGGTCGCCGACCGAGAACTCGTCCAGCGCCTGGGCGTAGTAGGCGTGGATCTTGGGCTGCGCCTGCACCAGCCAGACATGGCGGCCGTGGCGAGTTCCATGCGCGCGGCCTCGCGGTTGTCCGGGGCGGCGGGAGCCGGTGCGGCAGCGGCCGGGGCGGAGCGGGGCATGGGACCGGCAAGGGCGACAAGGGACCGGCCGCATTGTGCCCAGGGCCCGCATGGCCGCTCACCGCCACGCCCTGGAAACGCAGGCAGCAATCACGCGTTAGTTCGTTTTCAGACCATCCACAAGTTGACATAACCTGCATCGTCACCGTTTGCAGGGCATCTCCCGCGCACAGAATCGGCCATGAGCAACACCGTTCCCTGGGCCTTGTCCCTGTCCCAGTCGCTGACGCACACGCAGACCGCTGTCGAGGCCATCGCCACCGTGGCCTTTGCGCTGTCGGGCGTGATCGAGGGCGCGCGCAAGCGGCTGGACGCGGTGGGCATCTGCGTGGTCGCCGGGCTGGCGGCCTTCGGCGGCGGTACGGTGCGCGACATCCTGCTCGACCGCCGGCCGCTGTTCTGGGTGCAGCACGCGGGCTGGCTGTGGGCACTGCTGGTGCTGTGCGTGGGCGCGATGCTGTTCCTGCGCGCCCGCCACCTGGCCCCCACCGAGCGGGCGATGCAGTGGCCCGACGCGCTGGGCCTGGGCCTGTTCAGCGCCGTGGGCACGCAGATCGCCATCGACGCGCACATGCCGGCCCTGGTGGCGGTGCTGCTGGGCGTGGTGACGGCGGTGTTCGGCGGCGTGCTGCGCGACGTGGTGTGCAACGAGATCCCGCGTGCCTTCAGCGACCACCGGCCCTATGCGGTGTGCGCCTTCGCTGGCGGCTGGGTGATGGTGGCCGCCCAGGCCGGCGGCCTGCCGCAATGGGCCAGCCTGCTGGCCGCCGCCGGCACCGCCAGCGCGCTGCGGGTGGCGGCCGTGCTGATGGATTGGCGCCTGCCCGCCTGGCAGGCCGACGACGCAGCGCCGCCGGACGGTTGAAGCCGCCCGCGCCTCAGGGCCTCACATAGCGGTGGGTGAAGCGGTCGGACTCGCCGATGGCGACGAAGCGGGCGCGATCGGCGTCGCCGCCGCGCAAGGTCGGCGGCAGGGACCAGACACCGTTCGGGTGGTCCTTGGTGTCGCGCGGGTTGGCGTTGACCTCGCTGCGCGCCGCCAGGCGAAAGCCGGCGGCCTCGGCCCGCTCGACCATCAGCGTCTCGGTGACATAGCCGTTCTTCACGATCCAGTCGACCGATGCGCCGGCCGGTGCACGGTGTTCCTCGACGCCGAGCACACCGCCGGGCTTCAGCACGGCAAAGGCGGCCTGCAGCGTGGCATCCAGGTGGCCGGCCTCGATCCAGTTGTGCACGTTGCGGAAGGTCAGCACCGCGTCTGCGCCGCCGGGCGGGGCGATGTCGGTGAAGCGCGGCGTGCGCGGCAGCAGGCCGACCTGCACCTGGCCGTAGACGGCGGGCTCGCGCGCCAGCCTGGCGTCGAAGGCGGCGCGGCTGCGGCGGCGGTAGTCATTGGCGTCGTCGGCCGCCTCGTGGGCCGCGTACAGTCGCCCGCCGTCACGCAGGTAAGGCGCCAGGATCTCGGTGTACCAGCCGCCGCCGGGCGACAGCTCGATCACCTGGTGCGTGGGCGCCAGGCCGAAGAAGGCCAGGGTCTCGAACGGATGGCGGGCGGCGTCCCGGGCGCGGTTGGCGGCACTGCGCTGCGGGCCGTCGATGGCGCCGCGCAGGCGCGCCGCGTCGACGCCGGGCGCCGGCGGACGCGCCGCACATCCCGCCAGGCCGGTGGCAAGCAGCAAGGCGGTGGCATGGCGGCGGTTCAGGGGTGGCGTCATCGCGGCAGGCTCCAGTGGCGCCCGGGTGTCGGGCTGGGCCCTGCATCCTGCCATGCAGACTTTTTGGCTGCCCGCTGCTGCACAAGCCGGCAAAGCGCTTGACAGCGAGCATTGGCGCCACCTGCGGCGCATGCACACCGTTTGCACACAGGGTTGTCCACAGCCGCGGTGGACAACTTCGGGCGGCCGGCGGAACGTGGGGCGTTCGTTTTCAGATCCGGCCGCCACACCGGGCGTTCACTCCGGCAGCAGGCCGATCTCCTTGGTCACCGCCGCCCAGCGCGCCGCCTCGTCGCGCAGGAATTGCCCGACCTGGGCCAGGTTCATGCTGCCGTCGGCGATGGGGCCGATGTCGGCGATGCGCTCGGCCAGGTCCTTGTCGGCCAGCAGCGCGTTCAGGTCGCGGTGGCCGCGCTCGATGGCGGCGGCCGGCGTGCCATCGGGCGCGACCACGGCGAACCAGCCCACCATCTCGAAGCCGGGCAGTTTCTCGGCCAGGTCGGCCACAGCGCCGACCGGCCCGTAGCCGACGATGGCGACGTCGAAGGTCATGCCAGCCCCTCGTCCGACGGGGACGTCGGCCGATCCCCCGAGGGGATCGCGGGCCGGCTTGGCGCGGCCCGGCGCTGGGCCCGCACTTTCATCAGCCTTCCGCGACGATGGGATTGCGCAGCACGCCGATCTTCTCGACCTCGATCTCGATCACGTCGCCGGCCTTCATCCACACGGGCGGCGTGCGGGCCTGGCCCACGCCGGCGGGCGTGCCCATCACGATCACGTCGCCCGGCTCCAGCGTCAGGCATTCGGCCAGCAGCTCGATGGTCTCGTCGACCGCGAAGATCATGTCGCTGGTGTTGGCGTCCTGCATCACCTGACCATTCAGCCGGCTCTGGATGCGCAGGCCGGTGGCGCCGGGCGGCAGTTCGTCGGCCGTCACCAGCACCGGGCCGAAGCCGCCGGTGGCGTCGAAGTTCTTGCCGATGGTCCATTGGCCGGTGCGCTTCTGGTAGTCGCGCACCGACATGTCGTTGAAGCAGGTGTAGCCGAAGACGTACTGCAGCGCGTCGGCGCGCCTGGTGTGGCGCGGCACCGTCTTGCCAATGACCACGGCCATCTCGGCCTCGTAGTCGAACTTCGACGACACGCGCGGCACCACGCCCGGCGCCCCATGGCCCATCAGCGAGCTCTTGCCGCGGTAGAAGAACCAGGGGTAGTCGGGCTTCTCGGTGCGGCCACCCTCCTTCGCATGGTCGAAGTAGTTCAGGCCCAGGCAGATGGTCTTGCCCGGCTCGGGCACCAGCGGAGCGAGCGTCAGGTCGGCCAGCTTCAAACGCGGCGCGGCCGAGGCCAACGCGGCGCGGCCGGCGGCTTGCAGGTCGGTGCCGGCGGTCAGCGCAGCGCGCAGATCGGTGCCCAGGTCGACGACGTTGTCGCCGTCGACGACGGCCAGGGTGGGCACGCCGTTCTTCAGGTAGGTGGTGAAACGCATGGTGGGTTCTCGCGGGGTTGAAGTTCAAAGGGAGGGAGCAAACAGCACGGCGCGCTGCGCGGCTTTCAGGCGATCGCTGGGCGGGGCCGAGATGCCCCACTGGTCGACCCGACCCGGCGGCCAGGTCCAGTCGGTGGGGCTGCCGGCGCGGTCGCTGTCGTCGATCGGTTCGACCTCGGCCGTGTACTCGATGACGATGCCGAAGGGGTCGATGAAGTCGTTGAAGGCGTTGTCGCCGGGCCATCGCGCCCGGGGCCCCACTCGATGGCGTGGCCGGCGTCCTGCATGCGGCCACCACCGCGCATCACCGCGTCCAGCGTCGGCCTCACGAAGGCGTAACGCCGGCCGTCGGCGTCCTTGATCACCAGGCGAATGCCGGCGCGCTTGTGCAGCGCCAGCAGGTGGTGGTCAGCGCCACTGCCGCGCAAGTCCGTGACGCCGTCGCCCCGCTCGGCCACATCCAGCCGCCAGACCTGGGTGTACCAGCGCTCGGCCGCGGCCAGGTCGGGCACCGTCAGCGCCACGCTGCGCAGCGCGGCGCGGCGATCCAGGGCGATTTCATTGGTGGCCCAGGCCCGCCGCACCGATGCCGGCGATGCAGATCTGCTCGTCCTCGTCGCCGGTGCCGCCCGAGGCGCCCGCTGCGCCGATCACCGCGCCGCCGGCATCGACGATCAGCACCGCGCCGGTCTGCGGGATGAACTTCTGCTGCGCCACTGCCGCCACCGCGCCCAGGAACACCGGCACCTGCCTCGTCCGCTCGGCCAGCACGCGCGAATTGACGCCCATGCCCACCGCCGCTGCGGCCTTGCCCAGGGCGATGTCCAGGCGCAGCGCGCTGGCGCCGTCGTCGCGCGCCGAGGCCACGACCTGCGCCGCGGCATCCACCACCACCACGCCCATCGGCTTGAAGCCGGCGGTGCGGGCGGCCACCAGGGCCGCGTCGATCACGGTGCGCGCCTGCGCCAGGCTCAGAGTCGTCATGGTGTCTGGACAAAAGTTGTTGTGAGCCAATTTTTATATACAAAACTTGAAATTGCCAATGCTTCAGGCAGAATTTCTGCCATGGCCCGCACCCCTGCCCTCGCGAACACCCAAGTCACGGCCCAAGGCAGCGCCACGCTGGCCACCAGCCTCTACGACCAGCTGCGCAGCGACCTGCTCGGCGGCGTGCTGGAGCCCGGCAGCAAGCTGGGCGTGGAGGCCCTGGCCGAGCGCTACGCCAGCAGCGCCACGCCGCTGCGCGAGGCACTCAGCCGGCTGGTCGCCGACGGCCTGGTCGAGCGGCGCGAGCAGCGCGGCTTCGCGGTGGCCGCCATCAGCGCCGACGACCTGGCCGAGATCACCAAGACCCGCTGCTGGCTGGAGGAGATCGCGCTGCGCGAGTCCATCGCTGCGCACACCACCGAATGGGAAGAGGCCCTGGTGCTGGCCCATCATCGGCTGGCGAAGACCCCACGCTCGCTGGCCGCCGACCGCTTCGAGGACAACCCCGCCTGGGAGCCGCTGCACCGCGCCTTCCACCGGGCGCTGATCAGCGGCTGCGGCTCACGCTGGCTGCTGGGCTTCTGCGAGCAGCTGGCCGACCAGCACCACCGCTACCGGCGGTTGTCTGCGCCGATCGCCTTCGCCAAGCGCGGCGTGAAGGGTGAGCACCAGCAGCTGCTGGAAGCCGCCGTCGAAGGCCGGGCCGATGACGCCGTGGCGCTGCTGAAGCAGCACTTCGAGCGCACGGCCAAGCTGATTCACGACGACCCCAAGCTGTTTTCATGACCCCCCGAAGCGCCTTCATGCCCGCCAACACCATCCGCCTGACCGGCGCCCAGCTGCTGGTGCGCGGTCTGCAGGCCGAGGGCGTGCAGCACGCCTTCGGCATCGTCGGCGGCAAGCTGGGGCCGCCGCTGAAGGCGCTGGCCGACTCGCCGATCCGCTGGACCGGCGTGCGCCACGAGGCCGCCGGGCCGGTGATGGCCGCCGCCGTCTTCGCCCGCAGCGGCGCTGTGGCGCTGGCGGTGGGCGAGATGGGCCCGGGCGGGCTGAACCTGGCGGCCGGTGCCGGCGTGGCGGCCAACAACCACCTCGCCGCCCTGCTGGTGACGACCAACCAGCACCGCGCCGCAGCCTATCCGCACAGCGGCATGTTCATGGACCTGGCCACCCGCGCCCTGCTGGCGCCACTGGTGAAGTGGAACGCCGTGGTGCACAACGTGCGCCGCCTGCCCGAGCTGCTGCGCACCGCGCTGCGCCAGGCGCTGAGCGGCCGGCCCGGCCCGGTGCACCTGGACATTCCGCAGGACGTGCTGGCCGGGGAAATCGACTGGCCGGCCGACGACCTGGACGTGCCGCCTGCACGCTATCGCCCGCTGCATGCGCCCCGGCCGAACGCGCTGGCCCTGCAGCAGGCGGCCGACCTGCTGGCCGGTGCCAGGCAGCCGCTGATCGTCGCCGGTGGCGGCGTGGTCGCGGCCGATGGCGTCGCGGCGCTGCAGGCTGTGGCCGCGCGGCTGCGCTCGCCGGTCGCGCCCACGCAGATGGCCCTGGGCGCCGTGCCCAGCTCCAGCGCACACTGGATCGGCCACGGCGGGCTGATCGCCGGCCCGGCCACGCAGCGCGCCTTCGCGGAGGCCGACGTGGTGCTGGCGGTGGGCTGCCGCTTCTCGTCGTGGCTGTGGGACGAGCACGGGCCGCTGGTGCGGCGGCAGCAGGCGCTCATCAACATCAACATCGACCCCGCGGCGCTGGGCGCGCCGGCCCTGCACCACGTCGCGCTGCAGGCCGACGCCCGCGAGGCGCTGACCGATCTGCTGATGGCACTTCAGCCGCTGCAGCCGCAGGCCGACGCCGCCTGGCTGCCCGCACTGCACGCCCAGCATGTCGCCCATCTGCAGCAGATGCGCGCCACAGCCGCGGCCGACACCGACCCGGTGATGCACCCCGCCGCGTTGGCCGATGCCATCGGCCGCGCCCTGCCCGACGACGCCCTGGTCGTCTACGACGGCGGCCACACCAGCTTCTGGAGCAACGACCTGACCCCGGTGCACGCGCCGCGCACCCGCTTCCACGACCCCGGCATGTGCCAGCTGGGCGGGGGCCTGCCCTGGGCGCTGGCACTGCAACGGCTGGAGCCCGGGCGGCCGGTGTTCAACCTCACCGGCGACGGCTCCTTCGGCTTCACCCTGCAGGAGCTGGACACCGCCCGGCGCGAGGGTCTGCCGGTGGTCACGGTGATCCACGACAACGCCGCCTGGGGGATCATCCGCGCCGGCCAGCAGCGGGCCGGCTTCAGCCTGGGCACGGTGCTGGAGGGCACCGACGACGCGGCCATCGCCCGCGGCTTCGGCTGCCATGGCGAGACGGTGCGGACCGCCGCCGAGGTGGCGCCGGCGCTGGTGCGCGCCCTGGCCAGCGGCCTGCCCGCGGTGCTGGACTGCCGCACCCGCTGCGTGCCGCACCCGGCCGGCCAGGCCTTCGGCAGCATGAACCGCTACGGCTTCTGCACGCCGGCGGCCTGACACCGGGCGGGCCAGCCCGGGCGCTTGCTACCCTGGCGGGCCAACCGCCCTGCCCCCCCGCCATGCCCCGCCTGCACGCCAACCGCGACCGCGCGGTCCACCTCGGCACGCTGCCCACCGAGCGGCTGCCGCGTGCCGAAGCGCCCATCGTCACCGGTGCGCAGCAACCGGGCGATGCGGTCGCCGCCGATGCCACCAGCCTGCCGGCCGTGCTGCCCGAGTACCAGGCGCTGTTTGCCGGCCTGCTCGACGGCCCGGTGGCGCCGGGCCGGGCGCCGCTGCCCGACGACCCCGCTGCGCTGGCCAACAACCTGAAGGCCACGGCCTACTTCCTCGACGCCACGCTGGCCGGCGTGTGCCGGCTGCAGCCGGATGACTGGCTGCCCGGCGACCATCCGCCCCACACGCACGCCCACACGCACGCGCTCGTGCTGGTGGTCGAATGCAGCCGCGACCCCGCCCCCGGCGAGCCCGGCGCCGCGTGGACCCGCGGCACCGCCGCCGGCCGCACCGACCTGCGGGGCGCCGGGATCGCCGCGGTGCTGGCATGTGCTGGGCGCCGACCTGGTGGGGATCTGCGTGGCCGAGCCCTGGATGTACTACAGCCACGACGAGGTCGAGGGCAAGCCGATCGCGCCCTACCACCGCTTTGCCATCGTGCTGCTGATCGACCAGGGCTTCGAGACCATGCAAGGCGCCTCGGGCGACGACTGGATCTCGGGCGCGCAGTCGATGCGCGGCTACCTGCGCGGCGCGGCCATCGCAGGCGTGCTGGCGGCGCACCTGCGGCGCCTGGGCCATTCGGCGCGGGTGCACTCCAATGCGCACTCCGAGCTGCTGCACATCCCGGCGGTGCTGATGGCCGGCCTGGGCGAGCTGTCGCGCATCGGCGAGCAGGTGCTCAACCCCTTCATCGGGCCGCGCTCGAAGTCGGTGATCGTGACCACCGACCTGCCGCTGGCCATCGACAAGCCCATCGACTTCGGCCTGCAGGCCATGTGCGCGCTGTGCCTGAAGTGCGCCCGCGAATGCCCGTGCAACGCCATCCCGTTCGGCCCCAAGACCATGTTCAACGGCTACGAACTCTGGAAGCCCGATGTCGAGAAGTGCGGCAAGTACCGGCTGACCAACATGAAGGGCTCGGCCTGCGGGCGCTGCATGAAGACCTGCCCCTACAACCGCGAGGACACGGTCGAATCCGAGCGGCTGCTGTGGTTGTCCATCGACGTGCCCGGGGCGCGGCGCGCGCTGATCGACCACGACGACGCGACCGGCGGCGGCGCACGCAACCCGGTCAAGCGCTGGTGGTTCGACCTGGAGATGGTGGACGGCGTGGCGGTGGCGCCATGCTCGCGGGCCTGATCCGGACTGACCCGGACCGAGCCCCCCTCCCCGCCCGATGACCTCTGCCCATGTGCAACGCCTGGCGCCCCCTGCCCTGCTGCTGCTGCTGATCGCCGCGCTGGCGGCGGTGCCGCTGCGCGCCACCGACTTCCACCTGTTCCAGTTCACCAACATCCTGGTCTATGCGCTGGCACTGACCGGGCTGAACCTGCTGGTGGGCTACAACGGCCAGATTTCGCTGGGCCACGGCGCGTTCTATGCGGTGGGCGCCTTCGGCACCGCGCTGCTGGTCGAGCATGCCGGCGTGCCGCACTGGCTGGCGCTGCCGGCGGGCGCGGTCATCGCCATCCGCGACCACCCCATCGCGGCCCGGACCATGGGCATCGACACGGTGCGCTACAAGGCCGCCGTGTTCGGCCTGAGTGCGCTGCTGGTGGGCCTGGCGGGCGGGCTGTCGGCGCTGGCCATGCGCTATGCGGCGCCGGGCATGTACGGCCTGTTCCTGTCCTTCGGCCTGCTGATCGGCATCGCCCTGGGCGGCCTGGGCACGCTCAGCGGCGCGCTGTACGGTGCGGTCTGCCTGCAGGGCATCTTCCTGGTCGTCGGCAAGTCGGCCGGCGCCCTGCACACCCGCAACACACCCCTGGTCTACGGCGTGGTGCTGGTGCTGTTCCTGGTGCTGTTTCCCAACGGCATCGCCGGGCTGCTGCGCAGTGCGGCGGCGTGGTGGCGGCGCTGGCGCGGCCGCGGCTGATCAGGCCAGCGCCACGTCAACGACGCTGGCAGCGGCCGCCGGCGCGCCATGCTGCGTCTGCAACCAGCGCGGCACCTCGTCGGCCGGCATCGGCCGGGCGATCAGGAAGCCCTGCAGCAGGTCGCAGCCCAGCTCGGTCAGCGCGCTGGCCTCGGCCGGGGTCTCCACGCCCTCGGCCACCACCTCCGTGCGCAGCACGTGGGCCAGGCGCACCCCCGAGTCGAGCACGGCCTGGGCGTCGGTGTTGGCGGCCAGGTCGGTGACGAAGCTGCGGTCGATCTTCAGCTGCCGGGCGCGTAGACCACGCAGGTGCCGCCGCCGGCACGCTTGGCCGCGTCCATCGCGGCGTCGGCGCAGGCCAGCAGGCGGGCGCCGGCGTCGTCGTGGTCGGGGAAGACCGCCACGCCGATCGAGCAGGACGGCGCCACCGCCTGCCCGCCCGGAGTGACCGGGCGCCGCAGCGCGTCCAGGATGCGCTGCGCCAGCGCCACCGCGGCGCTTTCCGCGTCGGGCGACTCGACCATCACCACGAACTCGTCGGCGGCCAGGTCGAGCACCAGCACCGCCAGGCGCTCGCCGCCCAGCAGCAGCACGGCGGCGGCCACCACCGCGGCCAGCGCCTGGTCCGACAGGCCGCCGGCACTGCGGCAGACCGCGGCGGAGGCGCCCCAGGCGATGGCCACCGAGGCCAGCGCCATCGGCACATGCCAGACGATGCCCGGCTGCAGGTCCAGCGCGGCCATGCCGGTGTCGTGCATGGCGCAGAAGCCCGCCGCCATGCTGGTGCTGCCGGCCAGCAGCGCGCCGGCACGCGGCTGGTCGCGGGCCGGGTGGCCAGGAACAGCGGAACGGTCATCCGCCTGTCAGCGGCCGGCACGGCCCGCGCTTGAGCCCTGCCGGCGCCTGCGCGGCGTCAGCCCGCCAGCATGTCCGCCCAGATGTTCTCGGCCCAGGACAGGGCGTAGCGCCCTTCCAGCTGGCTGGCCGCCGCCGACACGCCGCCCGAGCCGGGCACGGTCTTGAAGGTCTTCTCGGCGTTGTCGTACTGGTGCACCGAGGCGACGTGGATCACGTCGCGGCCGGTGACGAAGCTGTAGCAGGTGTTCATCACCACCGGCGTGGGGTTCACCGGCTCGCCCTGGAGCAGCTGGATCACCGCCGCCGCCGCCACCTTGGCATGCTGGTTGGCGATGTGGCCCGACTTGGGCATCAGCGGCGCCGAGAAGGTGGCGTCGCCCAGCACATGGATGCCGGGCACGGCGGTGGACTCCATCGTCAGCCAGTGCACGCCGGCCCAGCGGCCGTTGACGTTGACCAGGCCGGCGCTGCGTGCCAGGTCACCGGCGCGCTGCGGCGGCACCACGTTGAGCACGTCGGCGCGCACGTCCTCGAACTCCAGCCTGGCGACGTTGCCGGCCACCTCCTTCAGCTCGGCATTGGGCCGGTACTCCAGCAGGCCGGCGTAGTGCTCGCTGAAGGCGCGCTCGAACAGCGCCTTCTTGCTCTGCACCTCGGGGTTGGCGTCGAGCAGCAGCAGCTTGCTGCGCGGCTTGGCCTGCTTGAGGTAGGCAGCGATGGTGCAGGCCCGCTCGTAGGGCCCGGGCGGGCAGCGGTACGGCACCTTGGGAATGGTGATGGCCACCACGCCGCCATCGGGCATGTCCACCAGCTGGCGGCGCAGGGCCAGCGTGGCCGGGCCGGCCTTCCAGGCGTGCTGCACCCGGCCGCTGTCCAGCGCCGCGGCCAGGCCGCCCACCTGGTCGAGCATGAAGTCGACGCCGGGCGAGACGATCAGGCGGTCATAGGGCAGGCGCGTGCCGTCGGCCAGGCGCACCTGGCGCTGGGCGGCGTCGATGGCCACCACCTCGCCCTGCACCAGCTTGACGCCGGCGGCGCGCAGGCTGTCGTAGCTGCGGCTGATGTCGCCGATGGCGCGGAAGCCGCCCAGCACGAGATTGGAGATCGGGCAGGAGACGAAGCCGGCGTTGCGCTCGACCAGGGTGACGTCGACGTTGCCGCCCCACAGCCGCAGGTAGCGCGCCGCGGTGGCGCCGCCGAAGCCGCCGCCGACGACGACCACGCGGCCGATCGACGGCCCGGCGGGCGTGGCGGCACAACCCGCCAGCGCCAGGCCGCCGGCCGCAGCCGCACCCAGGAAGCGCCGGCGGCCGGCGTCGGAAGACAGGGATCGCGTCATGCCAGGTCCCCTCACTTCGCGGCCGGCTGGGCCGCAAAGTACGCGGCCACCAGGCGGATCTGCTCGTCGCTGTAGCCCTTGGCGATCTGGTGCATGATCGTTGCGGGCAGGGCGCCGCTGCGGAAATCGGCCACCGCGGCGACGATCTTCGCCGCCGGCACGCCGGCCAGCGGGCGCATCTCGCCCCGCGCCTGGCCGTTGGTACCGTGGCAGTTGGCGCAGGTGGCGGCCAGGTTGCGGCCCAGCAGCGCGTCGGGCGCCGGCTGGGCCAGCGCGGGCCAGGCACTGAAGGTGGCAGCGGCGGCCAGGGCCGGCATCCAGGGTGTCATCGCGGCGTCTCCGTGGTCATGTCGGCCGGCATTGTGGGCCGACCAAGGGCGCCGGCCCATCCTCGTTCGCCGCATGTGGTCATGCGCAAGGCGTTGTTCAGCGCGGCGCGTCCCCGCCCTCGGCCCCGCCCACCGCCGCCAGCACGAAGTGGCCGCGGGCGTTGATGATGGGGTTGTCGGGCCCGCTCTGCCAGCAGCGCACCTGCACCAGCGCCACCCGTGCGCCCACCCGCACCAGCTCACATTGGGCGAAGGTTTCCACCGGGCGCGCCGCACGCAGGTAGTCGACGGCGAAGTCCACGCCTTTCGGAAGTTTCTGCAGCTTGGCACCCTGCAGCGCCTGCGCCAGGTGCAGCATCGCCGCCGTCTCGGCGAAGCCGGCCACCACGCCGCCGTGCAGCGCGGGCAGGCGCGGGTTGCCGATCAGCTTCTCGTGGTACGGCAGGCGGTAGAGCGGCGCGGCGGCGGCGGACACGCCGGGCGCGACGCGGATGCCCAGGTAGTCGGCATAGGGGATGGGCCGCCCGGCCTGCACCGTCTCGCTGGCCGCCGGCGGCTGCCAGCTGCTGGCGGGCGCCGGCGGTGGCGGCGCGCCGGTGCCGGGCCGGTGGCCGGCGGGCGTGGACAGCATGAAGGTGGCGCGCGCCATGGCGATGGGCTGGCTGCGGTCGTCCTGCCAGACCTCGGCGTCGACGAAGGCCACGCTGCGGGCCAGGCGGTAGCAGTGCGCCTCGCAGTGGATGTCCTGGCCGGGGCTGGCCGGGCGCAGCCAGTCCATGCGCAGGTCCAGCGTGGCGATGGGCAGGCGCTGCGGCAGGGCCGACATCACCGCCAGGCCGCAGGCCGAATCGGCCAGCACCGTCAGCGCGCCCGGGTGCAGCACGTTGCGCACCGGGTCGCCCACCCAGTCGGCGCGGGCGGGCATGGTCATCGTGCCGCGGCCACGCTCGGCCGCGGTCACGCGCATGCCGCAATCCACCATCTGCGGCGTGCGGCTGACGTACTTCTGGTTGATCAGGTCGAGGGTCGGCGCGTTCATGCGCCGGGATGGTATGCTGCGGTGGAGGCCGTGGCTGTCACGCCCGCGCTGGCGGCAGCCGGTCAGCCCCCGACCATCGCCTCCTCGACTTCGCGCAGCCGCTCCTTGCCGAACCAGAGCTCGTCGCCGACGAAGAAGCTGGGCGAGCCGAAGGCGCCGCGGGCATGGGCGCGCTCGGTGTTGGCCAGCAGCGCGGCCTTGACCTCGGCCTCCTGCGACTTGGCGGCAATGGCCGCGGCGTCCAGCCCGCCGGCGCCGAGCACGGCGGCGATCTCGCCGTCGTCGGCCATTTTGCGGCCCTGCTCCCACATCGCCGCGTAGACCACATCCACATAGCGCTCGAAGCAGCCCAGGGCCTGCGCCGCGCAGGCGCCGCGCATGATCTTCAGCGTGTTGACCGGAAAGTGCGGGTTGAAGCGGTATGCCGAGAGGCCATGCTTCCTGACGAAGCGCTCGATGTCGTGGGCGTCGTAGGCGCGCTTGTTGGGGATGGCGGCGAAGGCTTCCATCGGCGAGCGGTTGTTGGCCAGCTTGAACAGCCCGCCCAGCAGGATGGGCACGTAGGTGATGCGCTGGCCGGTGCGCGCCTCGATGGCCGGAATCACCTTGTGGCAGAAGTAGGCGTTGGGGCTGCCGAAATCGAACAGGAATTCGGCGTTGTTGGTGTTGGACACAGGTGTCTCCTGATTTGGGGTTAGTTCATTTTCTGAGGGCACTGACCAGTGCTCACCAGTTTTCCATCCACGGGCGCAGTTCGGTCTCGTGGGTCCAGGCGTCGCGCGGCTGCTGGTGGATCTGCCAGTACAGGTCGGCGATGTGCTCGGGGTTCAGGATGCCGTCCTGCGCCTTGGTGGCATAGCGCTCGGGGAAGTTGCTGCGGATGAACTCGGTGTCGATGGCGCCGTCGATGATGGGATGGGCGACGTGGATGCCCTGGGGCCAGAGTTCGCGCGCCATGCTCTGCGCCAGCGCCCGCAGCGCATGCTTGGCGCCGGCAAAGGCGGCAAAGCCCTCGCGCCCGCGCAGGGACGCGGTGGCACCGGTGAAGAGGATCGTGCCGCGCCCGCGCGGCAGCATCACCCGGGCGCATTCGCGGCCCATCAGGAAGCCGCCGAAGCAAGCCATCTCCCAGACCTTGAAGTAGACGCGGGCGGTGGTCTCGGTGATGGGAAAGCGCACGTTGGCGCCGATGTTGAACACCGCCACCTCGATGGGCGCGATGTCGCGCTCGATGCGCTGCACCAGCTCGACCATCTCTTCTTCCTTGCGCGCGTCGCTGCCGAAGCCGTGGGCCTCGCCACCGTCGGCACGGATCTGGTCGAGCAGCGGCTGCAGCTTGTCGGCGCTGCGGCGGGTGACGCAGGCGATGTAGCCCTCGCGGGCGAAGCGGCGGGCGATGGCGCCGCCGGTGGCGTCACCGGCGCCGATCACCAGCACGGCCTTGCGTTCTGTCATCAGGATCTCCTTGCCGGGGTGCCGGCCGTGCGGGCCAGCGGCACCGCCCATGGCAAACCGAGCGTTAGTTCATATTCAGCATGACAATTGTCATGCACGAGGATGACGGACACAATCCAGACTGTCAAGACAACCTGCAGCCGATTCACCATGGGACATTCCCAGGCCGACAAGGCCGCCAGCCGCGAACGCATCCTGGCCGAGGCTGCGGCGCAGATCCGCGCCAGCGGCATCGACGCGCTGAGCGTGGGCCCGCTGATGCGCAGCGTGGGGCTGACGCATGGCGGCTTCTACGGCCACTTCGAATCGCGCGCCGATCTGCTGGCCCAGGCGCTGCAGCGGGCGCTGGCCGATGGCGCGGCCACGTCGTCGTTCGCACCCGACGCGACCGGCCAGGCCCCGCCCTACCCCACCGCCGTGCGCCGCTACCTGAGCCGGGCCCACCGCGACGAGCCCGCCACCGGCTGCGCCCTGGCCGCGCTGGCGGCCGACGTGGCCCGCGCCGACGACGCCAGCCGGGCGGTGATGAGCGCGCAGATCGGTCGCCTGGCCGACGGCCTGGCACCGGGCCTCGCCAGCGACGAGCCCGGCGAAGCGCTGTTCGCCGTCAGCGCCATGGTGGGCGCGCTGCTGGTGTCGCGGGTGCTGGTCGACCGCGGCCAGTCCGACGCCCTGCTGCAGGCGGCGCGGCGGCACCTGCTGGCGCTGGGCGCCGACGCCGCCGGCCGCCAGGGCACGGACAACCCGGGCTGACGGACCGGCCGGACCACAATCCGGCGATGAACCGCCCTGCCCTCCCCTGAGCACCATGGCGCCTGCCGGCGCTGCCCGTCCTGCTCGGCCTGAGCCTGCTGGCGACTGCCGCCCAGTCCCAGACCGCCCCGCCCCCGCCGCCCGACGGCACCGTGGCGCGCCTTTGCCGCACGGCCGCCGCCTGCCGTGCCGAGGCCGACCGCCTGCGCGTGACGCCCGCCCGCGGCGCCACCAGCGGCCTGGCGCGCGAGCAGGACCTGTTCTTCTGGTTCGGCCGCATCAACATGGCCAGCACGGTGGCCAATGTCGAGCTGAGCATCATCCCGAAGGACCTGGCCGGGCCCATCGCCCGGGGCGTGGCGCACAGCATCGACCAGGCCGCCCAGCCCGACGGCAAGCGGCCGGCCGACGTGCTGCAGACCGAGAAGATCATCACCGACGCGGCCGGGCCGGATGCCACGCTGATCCACACCGGCCGCAGCCGGCAGGACATCCATTCCAGTACCACCAGACGCGGCCCTGGATGCTGCTGGCACCGGGGCGCACCGACACCAGCAGCGCGATGCCGCAGAAGGCCAATCCGGGCGTGATCCAGAACACCCGCACGCTGGCCAGCGACGTGGTGGCCAGCGTGCAGCAGGTGGTGCTGCGGGCGCACAACGTGACGCCCGGGATGATCGACTACAAGTACAGCTGGACCTCGCCCGGCGGCGCCCGCACCTTCAGCCAGGCGGTTCAGCTGCTGAAGGACGGCACCGACGTGCTGGCCTCGTTGCGCATCGACAAGGCCCGCGCCCAGGAAGAGCTGGACAGCGAATGGACCACGTCGATGGAGCTGGCCGAGGCGCTGCAGCACCAGCACCGCGTGCCGTTCCGCGTGGGCCACCACTTCGCCAGCGAGATCGTGCTGCATGCCCGGGCGAACCGGTTGCTGCCCAAGGAGTTTCCGTACGCCCAGGCGCAGCGGCTGTAAGCCGAGGCGCTGAAGCACTTCAAGCTGCCTGAAGCCGCGCTGCCGCTGGACGAGGCCACCTTCCGGCGCACGCTGTCACCGGCGGACATGGTGCGCACGCGGGTGGGCACGGGCGGGCCGCAGCCGGCCGAGGTGCAGCGCATGCTGGGCGAACCCCGCAAGGCGCTGGCCGCCGACCGGGCCTGGGTGGAGGCGCGGCGCGACGCGCTGGCCGCCGCCGAGGCCGGGCTGAACAACGCGTTCTCGGCGCTGCTGCAGCGCTGACGCGCCGCCGGGGTGTTCTACGGTAGAACACCCCCGCTGCAAGCCGGACGGCGGCGGTCTTTCGGCAAGGTGTTCTACCGTAGAACACCAGCCCGGCTGGGCGCCAGGAACGGCGCCGGGCCGCTCAATCCGCCAGCAGGCGGGCCAGGAAGTCGCCCAGCTTGCGCTCCCGCGCAGCATCGAGCGCGCCACTGGCCAGGCGCACGGTGATGGCGCCCGACGCGTCCTTCTCCAGCGTGCCGACCTGGCGGCCGCCGGCGGAGAAGGTCGTCGTCTTGCTGCGCCCCGCCGCCGCGGCCGGGGCCTCGCCCAGCAGGTGCTGAAGCACCTGCCGCGCCGGCGGGCGCACCGCCTGCGCCGACAAGCCAGCCGCACGGGCCAGCACGCCGTCGCGGTCACGGTCCAGCGCCGCCAGCAGCGGCGCGGCCCAGCGGTACTGCAGCACCAGGGGTGATTCGAAGGCCGCGACCACGGCATCGGGCAGTGACGCCAGCTGCACCGCCGTGCTGGCATTGCCGGCCTGCACGCCCAGCGCGGACGCCAGCTTGCGCAGCGACGGGAACAGGCCCGCGTCGAGCGCCCGCTTGTACATCGCCCCCTGCTCCCAGGGCGCCAGGTTGGCGCGCGCGCGGTTCTCGCGGTCCATCTCGGCGAAGAGCTGGGCGTCGCTCAGGTCCTCGACGATGGCCGCCACCGGCAGGCCCAGCTCCAGGCAGGCGCGGTGCCGCCGGTGGCCGAAGGCGATCTCGTACTGCGCTGCGGTGCCCTCCCCGGCCTGTGCCGGCACCTGCACTTGGCCAGGCCGCAGCCGCCGCACCTTGATCGGCTGCACGTTGCGGCCGGCCGAGGCGATCTCGGCCTTCAGCGCCTCGAAATCGGCACCGCTGAACGACAGCTCGTGCCGGTTGGCAAATCGGCTGGGCCGCACCAGCGCCGGGTCGAGAAACTCGACCACGGTGGCGTCCTCGAAGCCCTTCAGCCGGTCCTTCAGCGCCCGGTTCTCGGCCTCGACGCTGCGGCCCATGGCCAGCGACGCGCTGATCGCGCCGATGGCCGTGCGCGGCCTGGCAGCCAGCGGGGCAGGGGAGGGCGGTGCGGCGGGCACCGGCTCGTCGTCGTCGAAGTTGATGCCCTTGGCCTTGTCGATCAGCTTGCTCACTGGACTACCCTCCGCGCTGCGCGCTCCGGGATTCGCGCTTGGGAGCGGCCCGGCGCGCTCATGCCGTGCCCTCCTGCGCCGCCACCTGCCGCAGCCAGGCGCTCACCATCTGGGCCTCCACCGTCTCGACGAACTGGTCGTAGGCATCGATGGCCCGCTTGATGGTGCGCGACGAGGCCGAGCCCGGCTTCATGTCGTAGATCGAGCCGAATTCGGCGCTGGCCGAGGCGGCGGTCGACGTCTTCGGGATCTCGATGGGCAGCACCTTGGCGCCATAGGCCGCGCTGATCCATTCCCGTACCACGTTCGAGGCGATGTCGCTGGAATCGACCTTGGACAGCAGCACGTTGACGAAGTCGAAGCGCTTGTTCTTGCCGCGCGCGCCCAGTTCCTTGGTCAGGTCGTAGAACAGGTCCCAGAACTGCACGCTGGAGGCGAAGTCCAGCGCGTTCGGGGGCAGGGGGGTGATCAGGCCGTCGGCGGCCATCATCGCGTTGATGGTCACGTAGCTCAGCGCGGGCGGTGTGTCGATGACGATCACGTCGTAGTGCTGGCGGGCGCGCTCGATGCCGTAGTGCAGCACGTTCCAGAACTGGAAGCCGCTGCCCTCGTCGCGCTGGCGGCCGGGCAGGGCGAACTCGGCGGAAAACAGCAGGCTGGTCGCCGGCACCAGGTCGATGCCGTCGAAGTAGGTGCCGCGCACCGCGTACTCGATGCTGTCCTGCTCGCCCATGCACAGCGGCAGGATGGTGTCCTGCGACTCGACCTCGGCGTCGGGCAGGATGCCGAACAGCGTGGTCAGGCTGCCCTGCGGGTCGCAGTCGATCACCAGCACGTTGTGGCCGCGGATGCTCAGGCCCTGGGCCAGCGTCAGCGCGGTCGTGGTCTTGGTCACGCCGCCCTTGAAGTTGGCCACCGCCACCGTGATGGCCTCGGCACCGGGCGGGCGCATGCGGTCGGTGCGCAGCTCACGCCCCCACTGGCGCACCTCGGGCAGCTGGAACTCGCGCCGGGTGCCGCTGGCATTCATCGCGCCGGAGGGCAGGGGGCCGCCCTTGCGAGCCCGGTAGTCGACCTGGCGCGTGTCCAGCCCGCAGAGCTGGCCCAGCTGCGCCGGCGAGAATCGCGGCGCCTCCTTCACGATGTTCGGCGCCAGCATGGCGCGCCGCACCCGGGCCAGCACCTTCTTCGCCCGCTCGGCCTGCTGGCCGATGTCGGCAAGATCCAGCTGCTCTCGGCCTTCCACGAGAATCTGCGACACAAGGTCTCCTTTGACGGTCGACGCCGATTGTAGGTTTTTCGCCCAACCGGAGACCAAACACCGAATGAGAATTTGAAGCACGAGCAAAGCCACACTTGCCGGACAGCATGGTTGGGGTCCTCGCCTTGAACGGAGTCCGCGTCAGATCGTTTGAGAGTCTTCAAGTCCTTTAAATCTTTGGGCGGCCGAAAAGGCTGACAGATCAATCACTTGGCGGAATTTCTGTCCGGCAAGCGTGGCTTGGGCGTCCGCCTGGCGTGGCTTGGCGTCCGCCAAGCGTGGCGCCAGCGTCCGGCAAGCGGGGCAGCGTCCGGCAACTGGGGCCGAACTTGTCCACAGGCCGGGCCATGCGCAGGCCCTGGAGGGGTGTCCGGCAAGTGTGGCTTGGAATTCGTCCATGCCCGGCCGGACGCGCAGGGTCGCCGCCGCAGCATCCTGCCCGCTGTCCACGCCCTGTTTCCCGGCTTGTCCAAGACCTGCCGGACATAGAATGCCGGCGTGTCTGCGACCGACCGTCCGCCCCTGCCCACGGCCAGCGTGCCAGGCCACCGCCCCGCCGGCAGCGCGGCTGCGGCCCATGTGCCCGGCACCTTGCACAAGGCGGTGCAGGCGCTGGCGATCGAGCCGCTGTCGATGGCGCTGTCGGTCACCGGGCGCAAGGCCTATGACGTGATGATCTGGCTGGCCCAGCGCGGCACGCCCGGGCCCGACGGCGGCTACGCCAGCCCGGTCAGCGCCATCCTGCAGGGCTTCGGCTCCAGCACCAAGGCCAGCGAGCGGGTGCAGCGTTACATCGAACAGATGGTGCAGACCACCGTCATCTGGCGCCCGCTGGCCCCGGGCGACGCCACCACGCTGACGCTCGACGGCATCGAGCCGCCGCCCGCCGGCAGCGACGGCCCGCGCCGCGGTGACGAGGCCCGCACCTTTCCGCTGCTGGCCGAGGCACGGCTGTACAAGCGCGCCGGTGAATGGTGGGTGACCTGGTACTACCCGCCGTCGATTGCCGAGCAGATCATCGACCCCGACCGCTGGGCCCAGATCGAGCTGAACTCGATCGCCCGGCTGGGCACCTACACCGCGGTGGCGCTGTACGAGATCTGCGCCCGCTACAAGGACAGCCCGGGCGGCCTGACCTCGCGCATGGCGCCCGACCAGTGGACCAGCGTGCTGCGCGAAGGCGGCGGCCTCAAGCCGCGCGAGTTCCGCAAGTTCAAGAGCGAGCTGCTGCAGCCGGCCATGCGCGAGATCAACGAGCGCACCGAGCTGACGGTCGAGCTGATCGAGCACCGCAAGGGCGCGCTGCTGGAGTCGGTGCAGTTCCGCGTCGCAAGGCGGCCGGCGGCGGCCAGTGCGCCTGCCGCGGTCGATCCGGTCGACGTCACGCTGCCGATGCAGGCTGCGGCGCTGGGCATCCGCGAAAGCGAGCTCGACCCGCTGCTGCTGAAGTTCGGTGGCGCGCGGGTGACCGAGGCGCTGGACGCCCTGGCGGCGCACCTGGCAGGGCAGCGGGGCGGCCCGGTGCGCCGGCCTGCGGCCTACCTGGCCACGATGCTGGCGCGGCGCCAGCCGCCGGCACCGGCCGCGGCGGTGCCGGTCCATGCCGCCGAGATGGCCGTGGCCGAGCGCCGCGATCCGGCGCGCGAGCTGCAGCAGCAGGTCGACGCCTGGCGGGCGCAGCGCCTGCGCGAGGTCCGCGACGAATTCGCCGCCGAGCCGGACCATGTGCGCGCCGAGGTCATCGCCGCAGTGCGGCAGAACCACCAGCTGCTGGCCAGCACGCCGGCCGTGCGCAGGCGCCTGGACGCCGGCGAGTGGGAGTCACCCCTGGTCAGCCATGTGGTGCTGGACACCTATGCCAGCGCCCGCCACGGCCCGCGCTGGCGCGAGCCCGCCGAGCTGGACCTGGTGCTGGCCGGCGTGCAGGCCGAGCGACGGCGCTGAGGCAGGCGCCGGCTGGCTGGAGCGGCGCCTGCGAGCCACAGCGCACGGCGCACCACCAAAAAAGCGAACTAACGCCAGCTGAATTGCTCGATGGGGTCGGTTGCTTGCATAGATCTCAACCGCGTTAGTTCACTTTTATGCGCTGGCAGCAGGTCGGCCAGCACGGCGCTGATCTCCAGCGGCTGGGGCCACAAGCCGTCGACGCCCTGCAGGTCCTGCAGCGCGACGTCATCGGCCGTCACCGCCACCGCGGGCACCGCCTGCAGGCCGGGCAGGGCGCGCTATGCCATGACGGGTGCGGGTGCGGTCAGTCCGCCAGCAGCAGCGCCAGCTGGTAGACGCCCAGCAGCAGGGTGCAGCCCAGCAGGTTGGCCAGCAGGTGGTGGCGACCCTGGCCGAGGCGCATGCCCAGCCCGGTCCAGGCCAGTGCCAGCAGCAGCGCCACGGCGCCGGCGCCGCCCAGCTCGACATGCCCGGCCAGCAGCACCGCCATCGCCGCGGCCCACAGGACCACGGCCAGCACGGAGGCGACGCGCAGCCCGGCCAGGGCCGGTTTGCGCAGGGAGATGCCAAGGGACTTCACGACGAACAGGAGATCAGTGAAAACCCTGAGAGCATAGCCAACAACGGTGGCATCCAGCTGACGACGAGGCCCGCGATTGCGGGCCGTTTGCACGCACTCGCCGCCCCGGGTGTCAGGCGCTTGTCAGGCCAGGGCGTCGCTGGCCAGGCGCCGGTGCGGGGCGCGCAGCAGGTCACGCTGGCGGGCGCCGCGGCCCGGGCAGACCAGGTGCTCGGCCGCGAACAGGCCGTCGGCCGACGCCACCTCCACCCGCACCACCGGGTGGCCGTCGCGGTCGGCGCGCTCGCCCACCCACACCAGCAGCGGCGCGGCGCCCTCGCGCAGCAGCAGGCGCTGCAGCACGGCGTGGCGCTCGCGCTGGTGCTCGGGCCGGTCGGCACAGGTGCCGAAGTGATCACCCGGCAGGAAGTCAGCCTCGTCGGCCGGCAGGCCATGGGCGGACGGCGGCAGCCAGGTGGTGTCGAGCAGTTCGCCGGGGATGCACGGGTCCATCTCCAGCGCATAGAGCTGGCCGCTGGTGTGCAGGCCGCGGCGCAGGTTGGTGCGCAGGGCCACGAAGGTCTCGCGGAAGGCGCAGCCGATGTCGGCCGACTCCATGAAGCGGTTCGCGCGCGCGCCGCGGTGGTCGTCGGGCAGGTGGCGGGTGTCCAGGCAGGGCAGGTGCATGCCTGGTTGTTTCGGCGCCGGGGGCGCGGACTTGACGCCGCACCCCTGCCGCCCATCGGTCGATTTGCGTCAGATCACCGCCGCCGGATCGTCCGCCACCAGCGGCGCGCCGCTGGCCAGGAAGCGCGTCACCTGGCGCGGCTTGAGCCAGGCGCGGCTGCCGGGCGCCAGCTGCAGGCTGTCGCGCAGGGCCTGCCACTTGGCGCGCGACAGCTCCACGTCGACATAGCTGCCGTCGTCGCGCTTGAACTCCAGCCGCGTCACCGGGCCCAGGGTCAGGGCCTGCGACAGCTCCGCCGGCCAGGCGTCGTCGGCGGGCTCGGCCAGCACGTCCAGCTCGTGCGGGCGGACGTAGTGCACATCCTCGGCGGCCGGGGCGACCGCACCACCCGGGCCATGGGCGGCGTGTCCCGTGCGGCCGTGGAACAGGTTCACGTCGCCCAGGAACTGCAGCACGAAGGGCGTGGCCGGGCGGTCGTAGACCTCGTCCGGGCTGCCCACCTGCTCGATGCGGCCCTGGTTCATCACCACGATGCGGTCGGCGACTTCCATCGCCTCGTCCTGGTCATGGGTGACGAAGACGCTGGTGACATGCATCTCGTCATGCAGCCGGCGCAGCCAGCGGCGCAGCTCCTTGCGCACCTTGGCATCCAGCGCGCCGAAGGGCTCGTCCAGCAGCAGCACCCGCGGCTCCACCGCCAGCGCGCGGGCCAGGGCGATGCGCTGGCGCTGGCCGCCGCTCAACTGGTGCGGATAGCGGTCGGCGATCCAGTCCAGCTGCACCAGCTTCAGCAGCGACGTCACCTTGCGCTTGATCTCCGCGTCCGACGGCCGTGTCGCCTTGGGCCGCACCCGCAGTCCGAAGGCCACGTTCTCGAAGATCGTCATCTGCGGGAAAAGCGCGTAGTGCTGGAAGACGAAGCCGACCTGGCGCTCGCGCACGTCGGTGTGGGTGGCGTCCTGGCCGTGGAACAGCACGGTGCCGCTGTCGGGCACCTCCAGCCCCGCGATGATGCGCAGCAGGCTGGTCTTGCCCGAGCCCGACGGGCCCAGCAGCGCCACCAGCTCGCCGTCGGGGATGTCCAGGTTCAGGTTGTCGCAGACGACCGTGGGGCCGAAGCGCTTGTTCAGGTTGCGCACTTCAATGGACATGACTCACTCGCTCCGGTCGTCGGTGCCGCGCTTCTGGCCCTGCCGGGCCGCGCCCTCGCTGAGCTCGGGCCCTTCGGCAGGCGAGTCGGCGTGCGCAGGCACGCCGCCACGTCCAGCCTCAGCCTTCACACGTTGCTCGACGGCGTACTTCAGCGCCAGCGTCACCAGGGCCAGCAAGGCCAGCAGCGACGCCACCGCGAACGCCGCGGCGAACTGGTATTCGTTGTAGAGGATCTCGATGTGCAGGGGCATGGTGTTGGTCTGGCCCCGGATGTGGCCCGACACCACGCTGACCGCGCCGAACTCGCCCATCGCCCGCGCATTGCACAGGATCACGCCGTACAGCAGGGCCCACTTCACGTTGGGCAGGGTCACGCGCCAGAAGATCTGCCAGCCGCTGGCGCCCAGCACGCGGGCCGCCTCTTCCTGCTCGGTGCCCTGGGCCTGCATCAGCGGGATCAATTCGCGGGCGACGAAGGGGAAGGTGATGAACACCGTGGCCAGCACGATGCCCGGCACCGCGAAGATCACCTTCAGGTCGTGGTCGCGCAAGGCTTCGCCGAACCAGCCCTGCAGGCCGAACACCAGCACGAAGATCAGGCCCGAGATCACCGGGCTGACACTGAACGGCAGGTCGATCAGTGTCAGCAGCAGGCTCTTGCCGCGGAACTCGAACTTGGCAATCGCCCAGGCCGCGGCCACGCCGAAGACCAGGTTCATCGGCACCGAGATCGCCGCGGCGATCAGGGTCAGCTTGATCGCCGACACCGCATCGGGCTCGACGATGGCGGCCAGGTAGACGTCCCAGCCCTTCTTCAGCGCCTCGACGAAGACGATGGCCAGCGGCACGAAGAGGAAGAAGGTCAGGAAGGCGAGCGCGGTGCCGATCAGCGTCCACTTGACCCAGGCGGGCTCGGTGGTGGCGCTGCGCAAGCGGGGCGGGGCGATGCTGCGCGGCATGGCCTGCGGCACCACATGGGCGGGCCGGGCGGCGGGGGCGGAGTTGCTCGTCATGTCAGCGGCCCTGGCGTGTGCGGGCCCAGGCCTGCAGGCCGTTGATGCCCAGCAGCAGGATGAAGGCCGCCACCAGCATCACCACGGCAATGGCGGTGGCGCCGGTGTAGTCGTACTGCTCCAGCTTGGTGATGATCAGCAGCGGCGTGATCTCGCTGACCATGGGCATGTTGCCGGCGATGAAGATCACGCTGCCGTATTCACCCAGGGCGCGGGCAAAGGCCAGGGCAAAGCCGGTCAGCAGGGCCGGCGCCAGGATCGGGAAGATCACCAGGCGGAAGGTCTGCCAGCGGCTGGCGCCCAGCGTGGCGGCGGCTTCCTCGAACTCCTTGTGCAGGTCTTCGAGCACCGGCTGCACCGTGCGCACCACGAAGGGCAGGCCGATGAAGGTGAGCGCGACGAACACGCCCAGCGGCGTGAAGCTGACCTTGAACGGCAGCAGCTGGCCGATCCAGCCGTTGCCCGCGTACAGCGCCGTCAGCGCGATGCCGGCCACCGCCGTGGGCAGGGCGAAGGGCAGGTCGACCAGGGCATCGATGAAGCGCTTGGCCGGGAACTCGTAGCGCACCAGCACCCAGGCCACGACCAGGCCGAACACCGCGTTGACCAGCGCCCCGGCCAGGCTGGCGCCGAAGGTCAGCCGGTAGCTGGCCAGCACCCGCGGCGACGCCACCGCGTCCCAGAACGCTGTGCTGGTCATGGTGGCGGTCTTCAGGAACGCGGCCGACAGCGGGATCAGCACGATGAGGCTGAGGTACAGCAGGGTGAAGCCCAGCGCCAGGTCGAAACCGGGCAGCACGCTGTGGCGCTTGAGCAGCGCTTTGCGCAGCAGCATGGCGGGCTCAGAACTTGTGAACGAACC
>Ga0208823_1000689_pt1 | contig 28510 bp, 24 predicted proteins | sample AD_UKC075_MetaG_FD_184440 | JGI IMG/M metagenome (GOLD analysis project Ga0208823, IMG submission 184440) | Active sludge microbial communities of municipal wastewater-treating anaerobic digesters from USA - AD_UKC075_MetaG (SPAdes) (version 2) | ecosystem: Engineered > Bioreactor > Anaerobic >... | reverse complement strand
GCCAACGATTACACCTCCGTCGCGGCGCGCAGCGCCAAGCGGCTGATCGTCGAGGTCAACCCCCACATGCCGCGCGTGATGGGCGAGCGCCCGCTCCACGTTTCCGAAGTCGACGCCATCGTCGAGTACGCCTCGCCCCTCACCGAAGTGGCGGAACCCGAACTCGCACCAGAGGACGACGCCATTGCCGAGCGCATCGCCGCGATGATCGACGATGGCGCCTGCCTGCAGATGGGCATCGGCAACCTGCCCAGCGCCGTCTGCGCCCGCCTGCGCAGCCGCCGCGACCTTGGCATCCACACCGAACTGCTGACCCCCGCGCTCGCCGCGCTGATGGAATGCGGCGCGGTGACGAACCGGCGGAAAAAGACCTTCCCGGGCCGCAGCGTGTTCACTTTCGCGCTGGGCGACCGGCGGTTCTACGAATGGCTGGGCGACAACCAGGCGGTCTACAGCCTGCCGGTCGACCTGGTGAACGACCCGCGCCATATCGCCAAGAACGATAACGTGGTTTCGGTCAACGCGACGCTGCAGGTCGACCTGTCGGGCGCCTGCAACAGCGAGCACATGGCGGGGCGGCAGTATTCCGGCTCCGGCGGCCAACTCGATTTCGTGCGCGGCGCCAATGCCTCGCGCGGGGGGCAGTCGATCATCGCCTGCCGCTCCACCGCCAAGGGCGGCACCGTCTCGCGCATCGTCCCAACTCTCGAAGGCCCCGTCACCACCCCGCGCAACGACGTGCGCTGGATCGTCACCGAATGGGGCGCGGCGGACATGGCCGGCAAAACGCTGAAGGAACGCGCCGAAGCGCTGGTGGCGCTGGCCCATCCGAAGTTTCGGGATGAGTTGGGGCGGGGGGTGTGAGCGTTTGCATCGGGACGCAACGAATGATCGTAATATTTTAGCCTAAAGCCCGAGCCGGAAGGGCATCGAGCGTCACAGCGAACTATGCGCCCTACGCTCAGTTTGTGCGGAAACGGACAATTCCTATTTGCACTTGCGCAACCATCCTGCCGCCGGGTGGGCAACGAGGCATTTGAAACTCCAATACTGCAATGTGCTCCTTGACGGCCGGCAGCAGAGTTGGACCCGCACCACAAAGAGATATTCGGCTCAACTCAGCAAACCGTTCCTGCCTGAACCGCTGCGCATTAAAGTCGCGATCCCACGTAACGAGGATTCTATCAGCCTGTAAAGCAGTCATGCCAACAACAGGGTCTGGTGAATTGTCTGGGATGTGATGGCGCAGCAGAAGGACACTGTGCCCTCTACCGCGCAAATAACGGCAAATTGAATCAGGCACATTCTGATCAAAAAAGAATCGGAGCTTCGCACGACCAACAACCATTAAGCCGCAACAAGTCCTTCATAATTTTCTATGGCAGCCTCGATATCCTCCTCTTTTAGATCAGGAAACTCGCGTATAATTTGCAATTTTGAATATCCAGCCTCGTAAAAATCAGTCACAATAGATACTGGAATTCGAGTTCCACTAAAAACTAGCTCGTTGTGAGCAACAAATTTACCCCGCTCAAATTTACCAACCGAACTATCTCGATTGCTTATTTCCTTAATTCTGTTTCTAGTATTCTTTATGACAATTCGTAGTGGAATGTTTAAGACCTTTTGACCTGAGACCACATCCTCACGATTTCTAGTAGAAGAATCCTCAAGGACCACCCGCTTCCCAAGAACGTAGAGGGTGGTACCACTCCATTTCCGATCACCTAAATGGCTCAGCTTTTCTGAAACGTCCCGAAGATGACTCAGCGGAATTTTTTTGTTGTTCCTCAAGTCATTGAGAACTTGGAGAGAAACCAAGTCTCGGAATGAATAGAGACGCCCGAATGGCACATGCTGCTTTGCTGCGACAAAAGCTGCAGGAAAGAACCCTGCCCTGTCCCATTGCCGCAACTGATAGAGGGACACACCGGAGATGCGGGAGGCCTGCTCCTCGCTAAATACCCCGATGACATTGTCGTCTTCCATATCCCAATAACTAAACCATGGGAGAGGCCTGGCCAAGCCGATTATCAGCTAAGTGGCATCCGAGGCCCTAAGGGAATCAACGAATAAGCGTGCAAGAGCTAATTCGCCCGGTCTCAATCGCTTTGCCGTTCCCCGAATTTTCCTACCCCGCCCCGCCTTGCTAAACTCCCGCGCATGCCCGCCGCCGCGCGCCTTTTCCTCCGCCTCCTGACCGCCCCGCCGGCCCCCCTTGGGCCGCCCCGCACACTTCTCTCTGGACTGTGTCCAGTGTGTCCACCCGTTCAGCTTTGCTTGCCTTTGGCTGACAACCCCGCGAAAGGCTGGGGGCATGATCCGCGTGACCGACCTTGCCCTGCCGCTGGGCCATGCCCCGCAAGACCTGGAAACGGCGCTCTGCGCGCGGCTGGGGATCGCGCCTGCGGAATTGGTGCGCTTCACCGTCGCCCGGCGCGGCAACGATGCGCGCAGGAAGACGGCGATCAAGCTGGTCTATGCGCTGGATGCCGTGGTGACGGACGAGGCGGCGGTGCTGGCGCGCCATGCGGGGGACAGCCATGTGCGGCCCACGCCCGACACCACCTATCGCTTTCCGGTGCGCGCGCCCGAGGGGTGGAACGGAACCCGCCCGGTGGTGATCGGCGCGGGGCCGTGCGGGCTGCTCGCCGCACTGGTGCTGGCGCAGATGGGCTTCAAGCCGATCATCATCGAGCGCGGCAAGGCGGTGCGCGAGCGGACCAAGGACACCTGGGGCCTGTGGCGCCGCTCCGTGCTGGACCCGGAATCCAACGTCCAGTTCGGCGAGGGCGGCGCGGGGACTTTCTCCGACGGCAAGCTCTACAGCCGGATCAAGGACCCCCGCCACCTGGGGCGCAAGGTGCTGACCGAGTTCGTGAAGGCCGGAGCGCCCGAGGATATCCTGACCGAGGCCCACCCCCACATCGGTACCTTCCGGCTTGTCACCATGGTGATGTCGATCCGCGAGACCATCGAAGGGCTGGGCGGCGAATACCGCTTCGGCACCCGGGTGGAGGATTTCGGGCGCGATGCGGACGGGAAGCTGACCGGGCTGCACCTTTCCACCGGCGAGTTCCTGCCCGCCAGCCACGTCATCCTGGCGGTCGGCCATTCGGCGCGCGATACCTTCTACAAGCTCCACGAACGCGGGGTTCACGTGGAGGCCAAGCCCTTTGCCATCGGCGTGCGGATCGAGCATCCGCAAAGCTGGATCGACAAGGCCCGCTATGGCCCCTTCGCGGGCGACAAGGTGCTGGGCCCGGCGGCCTATTCGCTGGCCCACAAGGCATCGAACGGGCGCTCGGTCTATTCGTTCTGCATGTGCCCGGGGGGCCGCGTGGTCGCCGCCACCAGCGAGGAAGGCCGCGTCGTCACCAACGGGATGAGCCAGTATTCGCGCGCCGAATTCAACGCCAATTCGGGGCTGGTGGTGGACATCAACCCGGATCGGGACTTTCCGGGCGGGCCGCTGGCGGGGGTGGAATTGCAGCGCAAGCTGGAAAGCCTGGCCTTCGTCGCGGGCGGATCGAACTATCAGGCGCCGGGGCAGAAGGTGGGGGATTTCCTGGCTCACAAGGCTTCCGAAGAGTTCGGCGTGGTCACCCCAAGCTACAAGCCGGGGGTGAAGCTGGGCGACCTGTCCGAATGCCTGCCCGCCTTCGTGATCGACGCGCTGCGCGAGGCGCTGCCGGTGTTCGGGCGGCAGGTGCCGGGCTATGACCACCCCGACGTGGTGATGACGGGCGTGGAAACCCGCACTTCCAGCCCGGTCAGGATCACGCGCGGGGCGGACTGCCAGAGCCTCAACACCCCCGGCCTCTACCCGGCGGGCGAAGGCGCGGGCTATGCGGGGGGCATCCTTTCCGCCGCGGTCGACGGGATCAAGGTGGCCGAGGCGCTAGCGCTGGACCTGGTGGGGGGATGAGCGGCGAGTATGACGCGATCGTCCTTGGCGCAGGCGCGGCAGGCCTGTTCTGCGCGGCGACGGCGGGCCAGCGCGGGCGGCGGGTGCTGCTGCTGGACCATAACGCGGAAGCCGGCCGCAAGATCCTGATTTCCGGCGGCGGGCGGTGCAATTTCACCAACCTCCACACCGCGCCGGACCGGTACCTTTCGGCCAATCCGCACTTCGCCAAGTCGGCGCTGAGCCGCTATACGGCGCAGGATTTCCTTGAGCTGGTCGATAGCCACGGCGTGGCCTGGCACGAGAAGACGCTGGGCCAGCTGTTCTGCGATGGCTCCGCCCGGCAGATCGTTTCCCTGCTGCTGGCGGAGTGCGGGCGAGGCGGCGTGGACCTGCGGCTGGGCGCTGCGGCAGGAGAGGTGGAGCACCGCGACGGGCGCTTTCATGTCGCCGGGGCCAGCGCGCCCGCGCTGGTGGTGGCGACGGGGGGGCCTTCGATCCCCAAGCTTGGCGCGACCGGTTATGCCTATGACCTCGCCCGCCGCTTTGGCCTGAAAGTGGTGGAGCCGCGCCCCGCGCTGGTGCCGCTGACGCTGGGCGGCGAGGACGTATTGTTCCGCGAGCTTTCCGGCGTCGCCGCCGAAGTCGTCGCGCGCTGCGGCAAGGCGGCCTTCCGCGAGGCGGCGCTGTTCACCCACCGGGGGCTGTCCGGCCCGGCGATCCTGCAGGTCAGCTCCTACTGGAAGCGCGGCGAGGCGGTGGAGATCGACTTCCTGCCCGATCGCGCCGCCAGCTGGCTGGTCGAGGCCAAACGCACGGCACCCCGAGCGCGGCTGAGCAAACTGCTGGGCGAGGCGCTGCCCGCCCGCCTTGCCGCCGCGCTCGGCGAACGGCTGGGCCTGGACGGCGAGATCGGCCAGTTGGGCGACAAGGCGCTGAACGCCGCCGCCGCGCGGCTCGGTCACTGGGGTTTTGTGCCCAACGGCAGCGAGGGCTTCGCCAAGGCCGAAGTGACCGCAGGCGGGATCAGCACGGCGGAGCTTTCCAGCCAGACGATGGAGGCGCGCAAGGTGCCGGGCCTCTACGCCATTGGCGAGGCGGTGGACGTGACCGGCTGGCTGGGCGGCTACAATTTCCAGTGGGCCTGGGCGAGCGCGCGCGCCGCCGGACAGGCGATCTGAGCGGCCTGCACCGCTTCTGCACCGCAAGAACGCGGCAAGGCCACCGCCCGCCCGCTCCGCCCTCCTCGCCGCCGCGCCATTGACCGTCCGTCACAACAGGAGACGGGCAATGCGAATCACGGGCAGGCGCTGGCGGGGAAGCCTGATGGTCAAGATCGCGGCGGCGCTGGCGGTCGTGGCCTTGGGCGACTGGCTGGTGTTCGGACTGGAGCGCTTTGGCGGGTGGTTCGGCACGATCGGCCTTGCGCTGTGCGCCGCGCTGGCGCTGTCCCGCCCCGCCGTGCGGCAGGACTGGCGCGCGCTGATCGCGCTTGGCCTTGCCGGGTTCTATGCCGCCGCTTTCGCCTATGACCCAAGCCCGCTGGCCTTCCTGCTGTTCTGGATCGCCATGGGGCTGGCCACGCTGCTGCCCGGCACCGCGCGGTTCGGGGATGGTTGGCAATGGTTCCAGCGGCTGCTGGTCCACGGCTTCAAGGCGCTGTTTGGCCCCCTCGCCGATGTCCTGCGGCTCAGTCGGGCGCGGCGGAGGCGGGGGGCGGGCGGCCCCTCGCTGCGCCGCAGCCTGCCCAACCTGGTCCTGCCCGTGGTGGGCAGCCTCGTCATCCTGTTCCTGTTCGCCATCGCCAACCCGGTGATCGACCAGGCGATCAAGGCGCTGCACCTCCCCGAGCCGAGCGAACAGACCTTCGCGCGGATTTTCTTCGCGGGGGCGCTGTTCTTGATGGCCTGGGGCGTGCTGCGCCCGCGCGCCGCACGCCGGCTGCTGCCGACCTTCGATGGCAGCGGCGACCTGCCCCTGCCCGGCGTTTCGACCGCGTCGGTCCTGCTCTCGCTGATCGCCTTCAACCTGCTGTTCGCGATGCAGAACGCGATGGACGCGGCCTGGCTGTGGGGGCTGATGCCGCTGCCGCAGGGCATGACGCTGGCCGATTACGCGCACCGCGGGGCCTATCCGCTGATCCTGACCGCGCTGCTGGCCGCGCTGTTCGTGCTGGTGACGCTTCGTCCAGGATCGGCCACGGCGCAAAGCCCGCTGATCCGCCGCCTCGTCGTGCTGTGGATCGCGCAGAACGTGGTGCTGGTGGCCAGTTCCGCCCTGCGCACGCTGGACTATGTCGATGCCTATTCGCTCACCCGCCTGCGCATCGCGGCGCTGCTGTGGATGGGGCTGGTCGCCACAGGGCTGGTGCTGATCCTGTGGCGCATGCTGAAGGGCAAAAGCGCCAGCTGGCTGATCAACGCCAACCTTGCCAGCGCGGGCCTGCTGCTCAGCGCGGTCTGCCTGGTCGATCTGGGCGCGGTGGCGGCAAGTTGGAACGCGCGCCACGCCCGCGAGATCGACGGCGACGGCGCGGCGCTCGACCTGTGTTACCTGCGCGAGTTGGGCGGATCGGCGCTGCTGCCGCTCGCCCGGCTGGAGCAGGTGGCCGCACCCGGCGAATTCCGCGACCGCGTCAGCCGCGTGCGGATGCAGGTGCAGTGGGCGCAGGAGCGCGATTTGCGGCAGGGCGAATGGGCGTGGCTTGCCGCCAGCCGGGTGCGGCGCGTTCATGACCTGTTGGGCAAGGATGTCGCGCTTCCCACCGTGCTGCCGCCCTATAACTGCGAAGGCGTGGCGATCGAGCCGGAGCCGCCGCTCGATGCTGCCCCCGCCGCGTCCGGATTGACTGGCGCGGAGGAACGGTGACAATGCCCGCCATGGCCCGCACCGTGCTCCTGGTCGATGACGACCCGCATATCCGCCAGGTCCTAGCCTTCGCGTTCGACAAGGCCGGGATGGCGGTGATCGAGGCGGGCGATGGCGAGGAGGCACTGGCACAGGCCGCCGCCCATGCGCCCGACCTGGTCGTGCTCGACATCACCATGCCGCGCATGGACGGACTGGAAGTCTGCCGCCGTCTGCGAGCCGAAGGGGACACCCCGATCCTGTTCCTGTCCAGCCGCGATGACGAAATCGACCGCGTGCTGGGGATCGAGCTGGGCGGCGACGACTATGTGGTCAAGCCGTTCTCCCCGCGCGAGGTCGTGGCCCGCGCCGGGGCGATCCTGCGCCGCTCCAGTGCCCGGGCCGCGCCACCGTCCGCGCCTTCCGCGCTGTTCGAACGCGGCGGCCTCAGCCTCGACCGCGAGGGGTGGAGCGCGCGCTGGCAGGGCAGCGAAGTGGCGTTGACGGTCAGCGAGTTCACCCTGCTGGCCGCGCTGGCCGGGGCGCCGGGGCGCTTCCTCAGCCGCGACCAGCTGATCGACCAGCTCCACGGCCCCGGCTTTGCGATCACCGACCGGACGATCGACAGCCATATCCGCAACCTGCGCCGCAAGTTCACCGATGCGGGCTGCGGCGATCTGGTGGAGACGCGGGCCGGGGTAGGCTACCGGCTCGGCCCCTGCGGCAGCGCCGGATGATCGCGGCGTGATCGAGACGCTGCGCAAGGCGGCGGCCTGGCTGTGGCCGGTCCCCCGGCTGCGCTGGCTGCTGCTGGCGGTGCTGCTGTTCGTCGCCGCGCTGCCCGGCGTCGCCGCGCTGGGCCTGCGCGTCTACGAGAACGCCCTGATCCGCCGGACCGAGGGCGAACTGGTGGCGCAGGGCGCGGCGCTCGGCGCCAGCGCGGCGCTGCTCTGGCCCGGCGCGGAACCCGCGCCACTGCCGCCGCTGCCCAGCCGCTCGATGCCCTATCAGGAGATCGAGAGCGGCATCGACCTGCGCTACTCCCCCGTCCTGCCTGAACGCCCTGCGGCGGTCCCGGCGAGCGCGCCCGCCGACGCACGGGCACTGGCCGTCGCCGCCCGGATGGGCCCGGCGCTGGAGGAGACCAAGCGCGCGACGCTTGCCTCGATCCTGCTGCTTGATCAGGCCGGCACGGTGCTGAACGGGCGCGATACCGGCAAGAGCCTGGCCATGCTGCCCGAAGTTCGCGCCGCGCTGCGCGGGCAGAGCGTGACCGTGCTGCGCCACAACGATTTCTACCGCCAAGACACCGCGTTCGACTGGATCAGCCGTGCCACCGCGATCCGCCTGCACCATGCCCGCCCGATCAAAGCGGGCGGCAAGGTGGTGGGCGCGGTGCTGGTCTCGCGCTCGGCCTCGGCGCTGTTCCGGGGGATGTGGGAGGACCGGGGCAAGATCGCCGCCGGGGTCGCCGCGATCTTCGCCATGCTGGTGCTGCTGACCGCGATCCTCGCGCGCGCTATCGTCCGCCCGGTCGAGCAGCTGAGCCTGGCTGCCCGCGCGCTTGCCCGGGGGCAGAGCGCCGCCCCGGCGCGCCCGACGCTGGAAGTGCAGGAGATCCGCAGCCTTTACCACGACTTCGAGGTCATGGCCGAGGCGATTGCCCGCCGCTCGCGCTACCTGCGCGATTTCGCCGCCGCGCTGAGCCACGAATTCAAGACGCCGCTGGCCGGCATTCGTGGCGGGATCGAACTGCTGCAGGACCACGGCCCGACCATGAGCGAGGCTGAGCGGGCGCGCTTTCTTGCGAACATAGCCGCCGATGGAGAGCGGCTGTCGCGGCTCGTCAGCCGGCTGATGGAACTCGCCAAGGCGGACATGACGCGCGGACCCTCCGGCGAGGGCGCGGCGCTTGCCCCCTTGCTGGCGCGGCTGGGTGATGCTGCGGGGGGCGAGGGCTTCGTCCTGCGCAGCGAGGCCGAACCGGCTCTGGACCGGCTGGCGATGGATGCAGGCGCGCTGGAAACGGTGCTGGCGACCCTGCTGGAGAACGCGCGCCAGGCGGGCGCGGGCGAAGTCCTGCTTACCGCCCGGCGTGATGGTGGCAGCGCCCTGCTCACCCTGTGCGACAACGGCCCTGGCGTGCCGCAGGCCGACCGCGAGCGGATCTTCGACCCGTTCTTCACCTCGCGGCGCGAAAGCGGCGGCACGGGCCTTGGCCTGCCGATCGCCCGCGCGCTGGTGGAAGGCAGCGGCGGCGCGCTGGAACTGGCCGAAAGCGAAAGCGGGGCCTGCTTCGTGCTGACAGTGCCCCTGGCGGCGCCCTAGGCTTCGCTGGCGAAGGGCCGGAACGGTTCTGCGACTTCCTTCGGCACGCGAACCAGCCGGCCAGTGGGGCGGTCGATGATCGCCCAGGTGGTCTTTGCGCTGACTATCACCTTGCCTGTCGCATTGCGGAAATCGACCCGGCGGTCGAACCGCGCGCCGGTCGGGCCTTCGGGGATGAAGGTCTCGGCAGTCACCGTCTCGCCCTCGCCCACGTTGCCGCGATAGTCGATCTCGTGCCGGGTCACGACCCAGACGTACTGCGCCTGATGGTCCGGCGCGGCCACGGCGGCCCAGTGCGCAGTGGCGATCTGCTGGATCCAGTCGACCCAGACCGCATTGTTGACGTGGCCAAGCTCGTCGATGTGCTGGGGGCCAGCGGTGAAGGTCATCTCGTAGCGGTTCATCCCACCCTCCGTTCGTGTCGAGCGAAGTCGAGACACCTCAGCACCCGTGTCTCGACTTCGCTCGACACGAACGGAGAGAGGGGCGCCATTACTCCTGCACCCCCAGCTGCCACAGGATGAAAGCAAACTCCTCCGCTGTTTCCTTCAGGCTTTCGAACCGGCCCGACTTGCCGCCGTGGCCCGCGCCCATGTTGGTCTTGAGCAGCAGTTCGTTACCGTCGGTCTTGAGCTCGCGCAGGCGGGCGACCCATTTGGCGGGCTCCCAATAGGTCACGCGCGGATCGTTGAGGCCCGCCGTCACCAGTAGCGGCGGATAGGCCTGCGCCCTGACCTGATCGTAGGGCGAGTAGGAGCGGATCAGCTCGAACGCGGCCTTGTCCTCGATCGGATTGCCCCATTCGGGCCATTCGCCGGGGGTCAGCGGAAGGCTGGGGTCGAGCATGGTCGCCAGCACGTCGACGAACGGCACGTGGGCCACCACCGCGCCCCACAGGCCGGGGTCGGAGTTGATCACCGCGCCCATCAGTTCGCCGCCCGCCGAGCCGCCGGAAATGCTGATCCGGCCAGCGGCGGTGTACCCCCGCTCGATCAGCCCCTGCGCCACGTCGACGAAATCGTTGAAGGTGTTGGTGCGCGCCTCCAGCTTGCCCGCCTTGTACCAGGCGCGGCCCAGATCGTCCCCGCCGCGGATATGGGCGATGGCATAGGCAAAGCCCCGGTCCACAAGCGAAAGGCGGCTGGTCGAAAACCCCGGCTCGATGGCGATGCCATAGGCTCCGTAGCCATAGAGATGCAGCGGGCCTCCGGCGGCGCGGTCCTTGCGGTAGAGCACCGAGACCGGAACCTTGGTGCCGTCGCGCGCCGCGATCTCCAGCCGTTCGGTGGCATAGAGCGAGGCGTCATAGCCCGATGGGATTTCCTGGACCTTCAGCGTGGTCAGCGTGCGGGCGGCGACATCGTAGTCCAGCACGCTCGCCGGACTAACCATGCTTTCATAGGACAGGCGCAGGACGCTCATCGCCCATTCGGGATTGTCCCCCAGCCCCGCGACATAGCTTGCCTCGGGAAAGACGATCGGCTCGATCCGCGCGGGATCGTCATACCAGCGCAGTTCGACGGAATCGAGACCAGCGCGGCGGCCCTCGACCACGTAGAAATCGCGGAACAGCTCGAACCCGGTAAGGTAGAAGGCGTCCGATCCCTCGATCACCGTCTCCCACTCCGCCGGATGCGACAGGTGCGCTTTCGCCAGCCGGAAGTTCTCGTGCGTGTCGTTGGTGTGGACGAACAACGTGTCGCCGTGGAGATCGACGTCGTATTCCACGCCCTTTTCCCGCGCGCGAACCAGCACCGGCTGGGCCAGCGGATCGGCGGCGGGAATCAGCCGCACTTCGCTCGTCTCGTGATCGCCGCTGGAGACGATCAGCCATTCCTCGTTGGCCGAGAGCGAGGCGCCGACGCGGAAGCCCTCGTCATCCTCGTGGTAAAGCTCGACGTCCTCTTCCAGAGGGCGGCCCAGCCAGTGCAGCCGCGCGTTGTCGGTGCGCCACTGCTCGTTGGCGAGGGAGTAGACCAGGCCCTTATCGCCCGCGACCCAGACGAGGCCGGAAAGCGTGCCGGGAATCTCGTCCGCCAGCACTTCCCCGGTGGCCAGGTTCTTGATCCGCGCGGTGAAGCGTTCGGAGCCGTTGTCGTCCACCGACCAGGCGAGCAGCCGCCCGTCCTGCGAGACGGAGATCGCTCCCAGCCGGAAGTATTCGTGGCCCTCCGCCAGCGCGACCTCGTCGAGGATCAGCTCGTCCGGCCCGCCAGCAACGGGCCTGCGCCACCACTTCTTGTATTCCGCCCCTTCCTCGAACTCGATCCAGTAGAGGTAATGGCCGTCCTTCTGCGGCACGGACTTGTCGGCTTCCTTGATCCGCGCGCGCATTTCCCTGAACAGGGCATCGATCCGGCCCTGCTGGCCGCCCATCCGCGCCTCGAACCAGGCGTTCTCGGCCTGAAGGTGGGCGAGCACTTCCTTGTCGGTCACTTCGGGATATCCGGGATCGCGCAGCCAGGCGTAATCGTCGGCCACGGTGATGCCGTGGTGGGTATAGGTGAACGGCTTTTTCGCCGCGACGGGGGGTGTGGCAAGAGTCATGCCCCCGGTCTATGGTGCGGCCATTGTCCCCGCAAGCCGGACCAGGAAAATCGATGCTGATGAACACCCATGAAGCGCGGCTCGACGCGCTGCGCAAGGAATTGAAGGGCCGCGGGCTCGACGGCTTCGTCGTGCCGATCTCTGACGAGCACATGAGCGAATATGTCGGCGCCTATGCCCAGCGCCTCGCCTGGCTGACCGGCTTCGGCGGTTCGGCGGGCACGGCGGCCGTGCTGACAGACAAGGCGGCGATCTTCATCGACGGGCGCTACACGCTGCAAGTGCGCGAGCAGGTGGACGGGCGGCTCTACGAATACCAGTCCGTCCCCGCGACCAGCGTGGCCGCCTGGCTGGCGGACAACGCCGCGCCCGGCGCAAAGATCGGCTTCGATCCGTGGCTCCACGGTAAACCCTGGGTCGATGCCGCCAACCGCGCGCTGCGCGCCAAGGGCGCGGCGTTGGAGCCGGTCGAGGGCAATCCGATCGACGCGATCTGGGCCGACCGCCCCGCCCCCAGCCTTGCCCCCGCCGAAGTCCACCCTCTCGAACACGCCGGCAAGTCGAGCGAGGCCAAGCGCAGCGAGGTTGCCGAATGGCTCGCCGCGCGCGGGCTGGACGCCGCGGTCGTCTCCGCGCTCGATGGCGTCGCCTGGCTGCTCAACCTGCGCGGGACCGACGTGGAGCGCACGCCGGTCACCCTGTCCTTCGTGCTGGCCCATGCGGACGGCACGGCGGAACTGTTCATCGCCGAGGAAAAGGTCACGCCGGAGCTGCGCGCCCACCTCGGCAATGCCGTGACGGTCCGCCCGCGCGAGGACTTCGTGCCCGCACTGAAGTCGCTGGCGGGCCGCAAGGTCGCGGTCGACCCGGAACGCTCGGTCCAGGCGGTCTTCGCCGCGCTGGAAGGGGCAGGCGCGGAAGTGGTCGAGCTGAACGACCCCACCGTGCTGGCGAAAGCGATCAAGAACCGGCAAGAGCAGGCCGGCCACCGCGCCGCCCAGGCCCGCGACGGCGCGGCCATCGCCCGCTTCCTCCACTGGCTGGCGACCGAGGCGCCCAAGGGCGGCGAAACCGAACTGTCCGCTGCCGCGAAGCTGATGAGCCTGCGCGAGGAAACCGGCCTGCTGCGCGACCTGTCGTTCGACACGATCTCCGCCGCCGGTCCCAACGCTGCCAGCCCGCATTACCGGGTGAGCGAAGAATCGAACCGCCGGATCGAGCCGGGTTCGATCTACCTCGTCGATTCGGGCGGGCAATACCTCGACGGCACGACCGACATCACCCGCACCGTGTGGATCGGGCGCGAGGACGGATCGGGCGAGCCGAGCGCGGAACACAAGGACCGCTTCACCCGCGTGCTCAAGGGCCACATCGCGCTGGCCACGGCCGTGTTCCCGCGCGGCACGGTCGGTAGCCAGCTCGATACGCTGGCCCGCCACGCACTGTGGCAGGCAGGCGTCGACTATGCCCACGGCACCGGCCACGGGGTGGGGAGTTTCCTTTCGGTCCACGAAGGGCCGCAGCGCATCGCCAAGGCCCAGGGCGGGCAGGCCGGGACCGGGCAGGAGCTGCTGCCGGGGATGATCCTGTCCAACGAGCCGGGCTATTACAAGCCGGGCGATTTCGGCATCCGCACCGAGAACCTGATCCTCGTGGAACCGCACGCGATCCCGGGCGCGGAGGGCGACTACTTCGGCTTCGAGACGCTGACCTTCGCGCCGATCGACCGCACCCTGGTTGACTGCGCGCTGCTGACCCAGGGCGAGGTGAACTGGTGGAACGCCTATCACGCCAAGGTTGCCGAAGTGCTGCTGCCGCAGCTGGCGGGCGAGGTCAGGGCCTGGGTGGAGGCTGCCTGCGCGCCCCTTTAGGACCGACCTTGCAGGAATTAGATGTTCCTGTATTGTTCCGTCAGCGAATCGAAAGGAGACGGCCTATGATCGGTTACGTGACAGTCGGCACCAATGACCTCGCGCGCGCCGCGCGGTTCTATGACGCGATCGCGGCGGAAATGGGCACCGGACGGATGATGGAGTTCGACAGCTTCATCGCCTGGGGCACGCCGGGCGGCGCTGCCGGGATTGCGGCAACGAAACCGTTCGACGGCAATCCCGCCACAGTCGGCAACGGCGTGATGGTCGCGCTGGAGGCCAGGGACGCCGCGCAAGTCGACCGGCTCTACGCCATCGCGCTCGAACATGGCGGCAGTGACGAAGGTGCGCCCGGCCCCCGCGGCGAAGGCGGGTTCTATGCCGCCTATTTCCGCGATCCGGACGGCAACAAGCTCAACGCCTTCGTGATGGGCTGAACGATGACCTCGCCGCTCCGGCTCGCGCTTCACCCGCTCCACTTGGGGTCCGGCGTCGTCGCCGTGCCTCAACCGGAGTTCACCGGCGCGATGGAATGGTACGAGGACTACATTGCCCGCCACGGCGCCGATGGGGCACAGGGACGCCTCGTCAGCCAGCACAGCTTCCGCGATAGCTGGACCAGTTGGGAAATGCACCCCGCCGGCGAAGAGGTGGTGCTGTGCCTCGCCGGCACGATGACGCTGCTCCAGGAATTGCCCGATGGTGGAACCGCCGCAGTCACGCTGGCAGCCGGCGAATACGCGATCAATCCGACTGGCGTCTGGCACACTGCGGACATTGCGGGCGAAGCGACCGCGCTGTTCATCACCCCGGGCCTCGGCACGCAGCACCGGGCGCGCTAAACCGCTGATGAACGCGCAGGCCTTGCTGCGACAAATGACGACACATCTTGCATCGCGCGGCATAATCGCGCGACAGTACAGCATTAGAAAGGCTTTCAGGAAGCCGCTCCGGCCTGGCCACTCCCCCTCCCCTTGAACGGGTCGGGCGGCTTCTACCCTCTCTTTCGAAACTGGAGTTTCGCAGATGAAGAAGACCCTGATCGGCCTGTCGTTCGTGGCTCTCGCAGCCGGCGGCGTGGCCATTGCCCAGCCGATGGGCGGCCCCGGCCGCGATCCGATGGCCGGCAAGACCGTGACCCGCGCCGAAGCGCAGACCCGCGCTGCGGAGATGTTCGCACGGATGGACGCCAACAAGGACGGCAAGCTCGACACGGCCGACCGCGATGCGCGCCGCGCGGCGATGTTCGACCGGCTTGATACCGACAAGAACGGCTCGATCAGCCGTGACGAGTTCAACGCCCGTCACCAGCGCGCGCATGGCGAAGGCATGAAGGGCGAAGGCATGAAGGGCGGTGGCATGATGGGCGAGGGCCGGCGCGGCCACGGCATGCACGGCAAGGGCATGATGGGCGCAATGGCCGATGCCAACAAGGACGGCGCGGTCAGCCGCGACGAATTCCTGACGGCCCATGGCAGGCACTTCGACATGACCGATGCCAACAAGGACGGCAGCGTGACTCCCGACGAACGCAAGGCGGCCCACGCGAAGATGCGCGAGCAGATGCGTGCGAAGAAGGGCGGCGAGGCCGGCCATGAGGGTCACAGGGGCCAGTAAGCCCTGAAGGACCGCATGAAGCCCATGCCTGACACCGAACCTGTCCGACTGCTGCTCGTCGATGATGAAGCGGCGCTGCGCGAGCCCCTGGCCGAGTATCTCTCGCGCCAGGGGTTCGCCGTCAGCCAGGCTGTTTCGGCCGCGCAGGCGCGGACAATACTGCAAAACGAAACGCCCGAACTCGTCCTGCTCGACATCATGATGCCGGGCGAGGACGGGCTTTCGCTGTGCCGCCACCTGTCGGAAGCGCGCGCGATACCCGTAATCCTGCTGACCGCGCGGGGCGAGGCGACCGACCGGATCGTCGGGCTGGAAATCGGCGCCGACGACTACGTGGTGAAGCCGTTCGAGCCGCGCGAACTGGTCGCGCGGATCCGCTCGGTGCTGCGCCGCGCGGCAAAAGCCGCGCCGCAAGCCGCCGAGGAAGAGCTGTTCGAATTCGAAGGCTGGCGGCTCGATCCGCTCAAGCGGCGGCTGACCGATCCCTCCGGCGCGATGGTCTCGATCTCCTCGGTCGAATTTCGCCTGCTGATGGCCTTTGTCGAACATCCCCGCCAGGTGCTGGACCGCGACCGGCTGCTCGACATGGTCCAGGGCCGCGAAGCGCACCTGTTCGACCGCGCGGTCGACAACCAGGTCAGCCGCCTGCGCCGCAAGATCGAGGCGGACAGCCGCAATCCCACCCTGATCCAGACCGTCTGGGGCGGCGGCTACATGCTGGCCGCCGACGTGCGGCGCATCAAGGTGCCTACCTGATGCAGCGGCTGATGCCGCGCAGCCTGCAGGGCCAGCTGCTGCTGGCGATCGCCATGGCGCTCTTGCTGGCGCAGGGGATCAGCGCCGCGCTGCTGTGGCGCGCCCAGTCCGATCGGCGCGAGGCTGCCATGGTCCACGCCGCCGCGATCCGCCTGTTCGCCGCAGGGCGCGAGGAAGGCCTGTTCGGTGGCCGCAAGTTCCATTCGCGCGATTTGCCCCCCGAAGCCCGCCGACTGCGGGTCGAGCGCGCGGAAGTCTCCCCCCTGCGCACCGGCGAATCGCGCCAAGACGATGCCGAACACGAACTGAAGGAAGTCTTTGCCGAACAGGGAGTGGAGCTGAAGGAAGTGGTGGTGGTTCACCGTCCGATCACCGAAAACGCCGACCTGATCCGCCGCGAAGCCCGCATCGCCGCGCGCATGGGCGACCATGCACCGCCGCGGGCGCGGGAACAGATGGTGGCCGCGATCCACACTTCCGACCGAGGCTGGATCACTGTCGCCATGCCGATGCGCGGCCCTGATGAGGGCCTGCTGATCTCGCTGCTGGGCCAGACCCTGCTGCTCTACGGCCTGCTGGTCGGCGCCATCGCCCTGATCGTCGGGCGGATCACGCGACCGCTCGCGGCCCTGACCGGCCGGCTGGAACAGTTTGCCAGCACCCGGGACGCCGCCGGTCAGCTGGCTCCGCAGGGCCCGAACGACGTGCGCCGCCTGATCATCGCCCACAATGCGATGGAACACCGGATCGCCGCCCTGCTGGATGAAAAGGATGTGATGCTCGGCGCCATCGGGCACGATCTCAAGACCCCGCTGGCCGCGCTTCGGGTCCGGATCGAAAGTGTCGAGGACGATGCCGAGCGCGACAAGATGGCCGCGACGATCGAGGACATCGTCCGCAGCCTTGACGACATCCTTTCGCTCGCGCGCGTCGGCCGCCCCAGCGATCCGCGCGAACCGGCGGAGCTGAAGGCGCTGGTCGGCCAGGTCGCCGACGAGTTCGAGGACATGGGCGAACCCGTGACTTTCGCTCCCGGCGAACGGATCGTCGCGCCGGTCCGCGTAACCTGGCTGCGGCGCGGCCTGCGCAACCTGGTTTCCAACGCCCTGCGCTATGGTGGCGGTGCGGCGCGGATCACGCTGGAGCGCGAAGGCGCCATGGCCGTGATCCGGGTGGAGGATGACGGCCCAGGCATCCCCGAAGGCCGCATCGGCGCGATGATGGAGCCCTTCACCCGCGGCGAACCATCGCGCAACAGCGCCACCGGCGGGGCCGGGCTGGGCCTGACTCTCGCCCGCGCGATTGCCGAACAGCACGGCGGCGCGCTCGTGCTCGCCAACCGCCGCAATTCTGACGGATCGGTCGCGGGGCTGACCGCAACCCTGACCCTGCCGCTGGCCTAGTGCCTGTTTCAGTCCGACTGAAACACGGCAACACTCTCTACCGCAGCAATCCGCCCAGCAAACCGCGTGCGAAACGGCCAAGCGCCGCGCCGCCCAGGGCCGTACCGAGCGCTCCGGCCGCCGCACTGGCGGCTGAAGCGACCGGCGAGCCGCTTGATTTGCGTCCGGTCATCGAGCGCGCCACCATCGTTCCGGCCGAAGCCGCAGCCGCCCCGAACGCGGCCTTGCCGGCCTTTTCCCACATCGAGGTCGTGGCGCGGGGGCGCGCGCGCTGGGCTTCCTCACCCTGTTCCTCGACCACCTGGGCAGCTGCGGCGGCGTCCTGCGCCTTGCGTTCCAGCACTTCGGCGGCGGAATCGCGGTCGACGCGGGTCTCGTACTTGCCCTCGAACGGGCTGATCGACTGGATGATCGCGCGCTCCTTGGGAGTAAGCGGTCCCAGCCGCGAACGCGGCGGCACGATCAGGGTGCGCTGCACCACGCTGGGCGCGCCTTCCTCGTCGAGCGTCGAGACCAGCGCTTCGCCCACTTTCAGTTCGGTAATCGCGGTTTCAACGTCGAGAGCGGGATTGATCCGGAAGGTCTCCGCCGCCGCCTTGATCGCCCGCTGGTCGCGCGGGGTGAAAGCGCGCAGCGCGTGCTGGACCCGGTTGCCCAGCTGCCCGGCGATCTTTTCGGGAATGTCGATCGGGTTCTGGGTGATGAAATAGACACCCACGCCCTTGGACCGGACCAGCCGCACGACCTGCTCGACCTTGTCGAACAGCGCTTGCGGAGCATCGTCGAACAGCAGGTGCGCTTCGTCGAAGAAGAACACCAGCTTGGGCTTTTCCGGATCGCCGACCTCCGGCAGGGCCTCGAACAGCTCCGACAGCAGCCACAGCAGGAAGGTCGCGTAGAGCTTGGGGCTCTGCATCAGCTTGTCGGCGGCAAGGACGTTGACCACGCCCTTGCCGTTCTCGTCGCAGCGGATGAAATCGTTGATCTCGAAGGCCGGCTCGCCAAAGAAGTGGGCCGCGCCCTGGCTTTCAAAAGCGAGCAGCTGGCGCTGGATCGTCCCCACGCTGGCCTTGGAAATGTTGCCATAGCGGGTGGCGAGCTGGCTCGCCTGCTCGGCGCAGGCGATCAGCACCTGTTGCAGATCCTCGAAATCGATCAGCAGCAGGCCGTTGTCATCGGCGAAGCGGAAAGCGATGTTGAGCACCCCCTCCTGCGTCTCGTTCAGCCCCAGCAGCCGCGCCAGCAGCAGCGGCCCCATTTCCGAGATCGTGGTCCGGATCGGGTGGCCCTGTTCGCCATAGAGGTCCCAGAACACCGCAGGATTGTCGCGATAGGCATAATCGGTCACGCCAATCTCGGCGGCGCGCGCCTCCAGCGTGGCGGCGTGCTTGAAATCATGGCTGCCCGGCATGGCGACGCCCGCGAGGTCGCCCTTCACATCGGCCATGAACACCGGCACCCCGGCGGCGGAAAACTGCTCGGCGATGGTCTGCAGGGTGACCGTCTTGCCCGTGCCGGTGGCCCCGGCGATCAGCCCGTGGCGGTTGGCGCGGCTGAGGCGCAGGGTCTGGCGTTCGCCATTGGCGCCCAGGCCCAGGAGGATATCGGTCATCGCGTGCTCCAAACTGTTCAGGGGCAACAGATAAGCCGCCCCCGCGCCCAGCGCGAGTGGGTTTTTGCATGCGGCGCAAAGCCCGGCTAGAAGGCGCGCCAGCAATGGCCGATCCCTTCATCCTGCTAGACGATGCCCGCCCCGACGCGGCCAGCCCCGCGCGGCTGTACCAGGCCCCGCGCGAAATCGTGGTGGCCCATCGCCCGGAAGAGGTCGCACCGGCGCTGGAGAGGATCGAGGCGCTGCGGACTGAGGGCCTGCACCTGGCCGGATATTTCGCCTACGAGGCCGGTCTTGCGCTCGAACCCCGACTCATGCCGCTGGCCGCCGCGCGCAGCGGCGCCGCCGGCCCGCTGGTCTGGTTCGGCGCGTTCGACGGCTACCAGGAACTGGCCGCGGACGAAGTGCCCGCCTGGCTTGAGCAGCAGCGCGGCGGCCTGGCCCAGGTCGGCCCGGTCGAACCGCAAATTTCCCCCGGCGGCTATGCGGCGAACTTCGCCGCCATGCAGGAAGCCATCGCGGCGGGCGACATCTACCAGGCCAACCTCACCTTCCACCTCGCCGGGTCCTATCGCGGCGATCCTCTGGCGCTTTACGCCGCGATCCGTCCGGCGGCGGGGGCCGGCTATGGCGGCGTGGTCCACGATGGCTCGCACTGGCTGCTGAGCTTCTCGCCCGAACTGTTCTTCGCCCAGCGCGGGGCGGCGGCCACGGTCAAGCCGATGAAGGGCACTCGGCCGCGCGGGCGGGACGGGACAGAGGACGCCGCGCTTGCCGCCGAACTCGCCGGATCGGCCAAGGACCGCGCCGAAAACCTGATGATCGTCGACCTCCTGCGCAACGACCTGTCGCGCGTGGCGGAGGCGGGCAGCGTGCGGGTGGAGAACGCCTTCGCGGTGGAAAGCTATCCCACGGTCCACCAGATGGTCACCACAGTGCGCGCCGCGCTGCAACCGGGCAAGGGCGCGGCGGACATGGTACGCGCGCTGTTTCCCTGCGGTTCGATCACCGGCGCGCCCAAGATCCGGGCAATGGAACTGATCAACCGGCATGAGCGCGATCCGCGTGGCCCCTATTGCGGGGCAATCGGGCGGTTCGACCCGCCGGATGCAGACCGGAATGGCCCAATCGAGGCTGGTGATGCGGCATTCAATGTGGCAATCCGCACCCTGCGCCTGACCCCGGAAGAGAACAACCGGGGGCGGGCGGTGCTGGGGGTCGGCTCGGCGATTGTCGCGGATTCGGAAATGCTCACCGAATGGCGCGAGTGCCTGGTCAAAGGGGGATTCGTGCGCGTGCATGCCGCTGGGGCAGATCTGATCGAAACCATGCGTTTCACTCCCGATGAGGGAATCGCGCTGCTGGAACTCCACCTCGAACGGCTCAAGGCCAGCGCGGCCGAACTCCGCTTTGCCTTTGATCGCCATGCGGTGCGCAACGCGATCCAGGCGCTGTGCTTCGATGCCAATGCGCCCGCGCGGGTGCGGCTGGTCGTCTCGCGCGCGGGCGCCTACACGCTGGAACTTTCGCCGCTGCCCGCGCCGCTGGCGGAGCCGGTGCCCTGCGCCGTGCTGCGCCTGCCGGTGGACTCGGGCGACTGGCGGCTGCGCCACAAGACCAACGACCGGGGATTCTACGACGTCGGCCTGCGTGCCGCGAAAGAGGCCGGGGCGCAGGAGGCGCTGCTGCTGCGCGACGATGGCCTGGTCACCGAAGGCTGCTTCACCAACCTGTTCGTCGAGCGTGATGGCAAGCTGCTCACCCCGCCCGCCGCGCTGGGCCTGCTGCCGGGCGTGCTGCGCCGCAGCCTGATCGAGGCAGGCCGCGCGGAAGAGGCAAACCTTACTCTCGAAGACCTCAGGCACGGATTCCTGATCGGCAATGCCTTGCGCGGACTGGTAAAAGCGAAATTGTTGTGAGCGACCCTGTAATGAAGATTTCCGCCGCGCTGGGGCGTATCCGCCCTTCGCGCACCAACGCGATCACCGACCGCGCCTTTGAACTGCGGGCGGCCGGCAGGGACGTGATCTCGCTGTCGGTGGGCGAACCGGACTTTGCGACCCCGGCCCACGTCATCGCGGCGGCCAAGGCCGCGCTCGACGCCGACGACACGAAATACACCGCGGTGTCCGGCACGCAGGCGCTGCGCGAGGCGGCGGCGCTGCACTTTGCCCGTGACCTTGGCATCCATGTGCCCCCCGGCCAGGTGATCGTCAGCGCGGGCGGCAAGCAGGCGATCTTCCACGCCCTGCTTGCCACGCTCGATCCGGGTGACGAGGTGCTCGTGCCCAGCCCGTGGTGGGTCAGCTATCCCGAGATCGTGCGCTTCGCGGGGGCCGAAGTCGTCGACCTGCCGACCACGGCGGCGGGCGGTTTTCGCATCACGCCCGATCAGCTGGAAGCGGCGATTACCCCGCGCACCCGGTGGCTGCTGCTCAACAGCCCCGGCAACCCGACCGGCGCAACCTATCCCGCAGAGGAACTGCGCGCGCTGGGCGCGGTTCTGGCCCGCCATCCCCAGGTGCTGGTCATGTCGGACGACATCTATGCCCCGCTGCGCTACCCGCCGGGCGCCCACGCGACGATCAGCGTCGAATGCCCGGAACTCGCGAGCCGCGTTCTGACCGTGTCGGGCGTATCGAAAAGCCACGCGATGACCGGTTTCCGCATCGGCGTCGCCGCCGGACCGGAATGGCTGGTGAAGGCGATGGGCAAGCTGCAATCGCACTCCTCAGGCAATGCCGCCTCGATCAGCCAGGCCGCCGCCGTGGCCGCCTTTGCCGGGCCGCAGGAGTTCCTGATTGACTGGCGCGAGAAGTTCCGGGTGCGGCGCGACCGGGTCGTCGCGGCGATCAATGCCGTGCCGGGGCTGTCGGCGCCCGTGCCGGACGGCGCGTTCTACTGCATGGTCGATGCCGCACCGCTGATGGAGCGGTTCGGCGATGACGAAGGCCTGTGCCTGCACCTGCTCGAACACGGCGTGGCCCTGGTCGCAGCTTCGGCCTTTGGCGGCAGGGACGGCTTCCGCATCAGCTTTGCCGCCGACGATGCCAAGCTGGACGAGGCACTTCGCCGCATCGCGGGAGCACTGGCATGACCGACATCACGATCCTCTTCGAAGACGGCGAGGCACTGGTGATCGACAAGCCCGCCGGCCTGCCGATCGAGCGACCCCGCGCGGGCGGGCGCAGCCTTGAGGACCATCTGGAAGACCTGAAGCTCGGCTTCCAGCGGGTGCCGGTGCCGGTCCACCGGATCGATACCGATACCTCCGGCTGCCTGCTGCTGGCGCGCAATCCCAAGGCGCTCAAGCGCTTCAACGCGGCCTTCGAAGCGCGCGAAGTCGACAAGGTCTACCTCGGCGTGGTCGCCGGAACGCTCGATCAGGACGAAGGGACGATCGAGCTGTCGCTCGCCAAGATTTCCAGCGCAGAAAAGGGCTGGCGGATGATCCCGGCGAAGAAGGGCAAGCCAGCCGTTACCCACTGGCGCAAGCTGGCGGTTCACGATGGGCGTACCCTGGTCGAGTTCCGCCCCGAAACCGGGCGCACGCACCAGATCCGCGTCCATGCGCTGGCCGGCCTCGGCCACGCGCTGCTGGGCGATCCGGTCTATGGCGACGGACGGGGTGCGCCACGCACCATGCTCCACGCGCTGGCGCTGACCGTGCACCGCGAGGGCAAGCCACCGATCGAGGCGCGCGCACCCATGCCAGCCGATTTCGCCGCGCTGGGATTCAGCGATCATGCCAGCGGCGGATGAGGCCATTGCCCGCGCGCTGAGCCTGATCAGCGAAAGCTTCATCACCGCCTCCGGCCCGGGCGGGCAGAACGTCAACAAGGTGGCGAGCGCGGTGCAGCTGCGGCTCGATATCTATGCCCTGCGCCTGCCGGTGCCGGTGTTCCACCGCCTGCGCCAACTGGCGGGCAGCCGGATGACGGCGAAGGGCGAACTGCTGCTCACCGCACAGCGCTTCCGCACCCAGGAAGCCAACCGCCAGGACGCGCGCGAGCGGCTGGGCGAGCTGATCCGCGAGGCCTTCGCCCTGCCCGAGCAGCGCGCCAAGAGCCGCCTCAACCGCGTCGGCAAGACCGCTCGGCTGGAAGGCAAGAAGAAGCGGGGCGCGGTGAAGGCCGGGCGCGGCAAGGTCCGGCTGGATTGAGCCTCAGGGCTTGGGGGTAGGCGGAGCCATCGGGCTGGCTGGCGGCGCGGTAGTGGGCGAAATTGTGGGCATGGCCTCTGGCGGCAAGCGATCTTCCTCGATCATCTGCGCCGCCTCGTCGAGCGCCTTGGCCTCGCCCGCCGTGACGCCGCCGGGGCCGGGCTCATTGTCCGCCTTGCCGCAGGCGGAAAGGGCGAGGACGGAGAGGACAAGGAAAATGGCGCGCATGGCCCATCCTATCCCAGCCGCGCGCCGGACGCAAAGCGGGCGGCACCCCGGCAAGGGGAACCGCCCGCATTTCCGGCCGGACCGGCGCGATTACTGCTTCGCAGCGGCGCTCGGCGCTTCGCTGGCGGCGGCGCTGGCGGCCTCGCTCGGCGCGGCGCTGGCAGCAGCGTCGGCAACCGGGGTGGCGGCCGCGTCAACGTCCTGCACCGCTTCCTCGGCGGGCATCTCGACGTTGTCGGCCTGAGCCTCTTCCTTGGCGCTTTCCGAGCTGCCGCAGGCGGCCAGCGTCAGCGCGGCGGTGGCGGCAAAGGCGATGGTGACGAACTTCTTCATCCGGAATCCTTCCTTGAGCGGTACTGAATTGCGGCCCCAAGCCTTGACGCTAGCCGCGCGGCCCCGGTCTGCCAACCGGCAATTGCCCGGATTCCGCAAGCCGCAAGACGTTCGCAAATGGGCGGTTGCAGGATATAAAGATTTCTTTATATGAACCCCCATGCGGATCGAACCGACTCTGCGCGCCCTCGCCGATCCCACCCGGCTGAGGATCATGCGCCTGCTGGACGCGATGGAACTGGCCGTGGGCGAACTCGCCCAGGTGCTGGGCCAGAGCCAGCCACGCGTATCGCGCCATGTCCGCATCCTGTGCGACGCCGGGCTGGCCGAGCGGCGCAAGGAAGGCAGCTGGGTATTCCTGCGCAGCGCCGTGGCTGAAAACCGCGCCCCGCCGATGGGCAGCGCCGCCGCCCGCCTGCTGGCCGTGGCCGAAAGCGACGACGCGGCCTTCGCCGCCCGCTGCGCGGAGGACCGCCGCCACCTCGCCGCGATCCGCGCAGCCCGCCAGGCCAGCGCCGAGGCCTATTTCGCCCGCCACGCCGCCGAATGGGACACGCTGCGGGTGATGCACAGCGCTGACGAGCCGGTCGAGGCCGCGCTCGCCAGGGCGCTCGGCAAGGTGTCCGGCACCGGGGGCTCGCTCGGCGCACTGCTCGACATCGGCACCGGCACGGGCCGCATGGCCGAACTGTTCGCAGCCCGCAGCGCCCACGTCACCGCCTTCGACAAGAGCCCGGAAATGCTCCGCATCGCCCGCGCGCGGCTCCAGCACCTGCCCGCCGGGCAGGTCGAGCTGGTCCAGGGCGATTTCACCGCCCTGCCCTTTGCCGAAGCCGCCTTCGACACCGTGCTGTTCCACCAGGTGCTGCACTATGCGCAGGAACCCGCCGCCGTGCTGGCCGAGGCCGCGCGCGTCACCCGCCCCGGCGGCGCGGTGGCCGTGGTCGATTTCGCCGCGCATGACCGGGAAGAGCTGCGCACGCTCCACGCCCACGCCCGTCTGGGCTTTTCGGACGAGCAGATGCTCGCCCTGCTGAGCGAGGCCGGGTTCGCCGCCGCCGCGCCGGTCGCGCTTCCCGGCAAGCCGCTGACCGTCAAGATCTGGATCGCCGCACGCACCCACCAGGCCGCGCGTGCGCCAATCGCCATTCCCGCAAAGGACCAGTCGCGATGAATACCATGCTGCGGGGGGTCGAGGACCGGCCGCTGTTCACCACCATTCCCGGCGATTTCCGCGTCAGTTTCGAATTCTTCCCGCCCAAGACGGAAAAGATGGAAGAGCAGCTCTGGAACGCGGTGCTGGAACTCGCCCCGCTGGCCCCCAGCTTCGTCTCGGTGACCTATGGTGCGGGCGGCTCCACGCGTGAGCGCACCCACGCCACCGTCGCCCGGATCGTCAGTGAAACCGGGCTGACCGCAGCCGCGCACCTGACCTGCGTTGCCGCCAGCAAGGACGAGATCGCAGATGTCGCCGACCGCTACTGGGAAGCCGGCGTGCGCCACATCGTCGCGCTGCGCGGCGATCCGCCGCCGGAAGCGGGCGGGCGGTTTGAGCCGCACCCGCAGGGCTATGCCGGCGCCGCCGACCTCGTCGCCGGGCTGAAGTCGCGCCACCCCTTCGAGATTTCGGTCGCAGCCTATCCCGAGGTTCACCCGGAGGCCACCAGCGCCGAGGCCGATCTCGACAACCTCAAGCGCAAGCTCGATGCCGGGGCGGACCGGGCGATCACCCAGTTCTTCTATTCGACCGACGCCTATTTCCGGTTCCTCGACAAGGTGCTGGCTGCCGGGATCACCGCGCCGATCCTGCCCGGGATCATGCCGGTAACGAACTTCGCCGCGATCCGGCGGATGAGCGGCAACACCACGATTCCCGGCTGGATGACCAGCCTGTTCGAAGGGTTGGACGACCTGCCCGGGCCGCGTTCCCACATCGCCGCCGCGGTCGCCGCCGACCTGTGCCGCCGCCTCTACCAAGGCGGCGTGCGCGACTTCCACTTCTACACCCTGAACCGCGCCGACCAGACCTACGCGATCTGCCACCTGCTCGGCCTGCGCCCCAAGGAAACCGGACAATGACCCCGCGCAAAACCCTGCTGGCCGAAGCCGCCAAGCGGATACTGATCACCGACGGCGCCTTCGGCACCGAGATCCAGCGCTGGAAGCTGTCGGAAGAGGACTATGCCGGAACGCTGGGCCTGTCCCGCGACCAGAAGGGCAACAACGACATCCTGGCCCTGACCAAGCCGGAAGTGCCGGAATCGATTCACCGCGCCTATTTCGAGGCCGGGGCGGACATTGCCGAGACCAACACCTTTTCCGCCAACCGGATCAGCCAGGCCGATTACGGCGCGGAGCATCTGGTGCGCGAGATCAACCTCGCCTCCGCCGCGCTCGCCCGGGCAATCGCGGACGAGTTCACCGCGAAGGACGGCCGCCCCCGCTTCGTCGCGGGCGCAATCGGGCCGACCAACAAGACCCTGTCGCTCAGCCCCGACGTCAACGATCCCGGCTACCGCGAGATCGACTGGGATTTCCTGGTCGATGTCTATCACGAACAGGCCGCCGCGCTGGTCGGGGGCGGGGCGGATTTCATCCTGGTTGAAACCGTATTCGACACGCTCAATTGCAAGGCCGCGATCATGGCGGTGAAGCAGCTGGAGCGCGAGCTGGGCCGCGAAGTGCCGCTGATGCTGTCGATGACCCTTACCGACCTGTCGGGCCGCAACCTGTCCGGCCACACGGTCGAGGCGTTCTGGCACGCGGTGCGCCACGCCAGGCCGCTGACCATCGGCCTCAACTGCTCGTTCGGGGCCAGCCAGCTGCGCCCGCACGTGCGCGCGCTGAGCCAGATCGCCGATACACTGATCATGGTCTATCCCAACGCCGGGCTGCCCAACGAACTGGGCGCCTATGACGAAATGCCGGAAACGACCGCCGCGCTGGTGCGCGAATGGGCGGAACACGGCCAGGTCAACATTCTGGGCGGCTGCTGCGGCTCCACCCCGGACCACATCGCGGCCATCGCCCGCGCCGCCGCCCCCCTGCCCCCGCGCGCCCTGCCGCAAGTCCCGGTGGCGACGCGCCTTGCCGGCCTTGAACCCTTTGTGATGGCTGCCTGACATGACCGAAGAAACCACACCCGAGGCGACTGTGGCCATCGCCTCGTTCGTCAACGTCGGCGAGCGCACCAATGTCACCGGAAGCGCCGCCTTCAAGAAGCTGATCCTGGCTGGCGACTACGCCAAGGCGGTCGAGGTCGCGCGCCAGCAGGTCGAGAACGGCGCCCAGATCATCGACGTCAACATGGACGAGGGGCTGCTCGACGCCGTCGAGGCGATGACCACCTTCCTCAAGCTGATCGCCGCCGAACCGGACATTGCCCGCGTCCCGGTGATGATCGACAGCTCCAAGTGGGAAGTAATCGAGGCCGGCCTGAAATGCGTGTCGGGCAAGCCGATTGTCAATTCGATCTCGATGAAGGAGGGCGAGGACGCCTTCCTGCACCACGCGCGACTGTGCATGGATTACGGCGCGGCGGTGGTCGTCATGGCCTTCGACGAGAAGGGCCAGGCCGATAGCAAGGAACGCAAGGTCGAAATCTGCGAGCGCGCCTACAAGCTGCTGACCGGGATCGGCTTTCCGCCCGAAGACATCATCTTCGATCCCAACATCTTCGCCGTCGCGACGGGGATGGAAGAGCATGACCGCTATGGCCTGGACTTCATCGAGGCCGTGGCCGAGATCAAGGCGCGCTGCCCGCACGTCCACACCTCGGGCGGCCTGTCGAACCTGTCGTTCAGCTTCCGGGGTAACGAGCCGGTGCGCCGGGCGATGCATTCGGTGTTCCTCTACCACGCGATCCGCGCGGGGCTGGACATGGCGATCGTCAACGCTGGGCAGATCGACATCTACGACACCATCGATCCCGCGCTGCGCGAAGCCTGCGAAGACGTGATCCTGGCCCGCCGCGCAGACGCGACCGAGCGGCTGATCGCCATGGCCGAAAGCTTCAAGGGCACCGACGCGAAGACCGCGAAGGAAGCCGAGGAATGGCGCGGCTGGGATGTCGTCCGGCGGATCGAGCACGCGCTGGTCAAGGGCATCGACGCGCACATCGTCGAGGATACCGAGGAAGCCCGCCTGCTCCATGCGCGCCCGATCGAGGTGATCGAAGGCCCGCTGATGGCGGGGATGAACACGGTTGGCGACCTGTTCGGCGCGGGCAAGATGTTCCTGCCGCAGGTGGTCAAATCCGCCCGCGTGATGAAGAAGGCGGTCGCCCACCTGATCCCCTTCATCGAGGCCGCCAAGGAAGAAGGCGCGAGGCCCAAGGGCCGGATCGTGATGGCGACCGTGAAGGGCGACGTCCACGACATCGGCAAGAACATCGTCGGCGTCGTGCTCCAGTGCAATGGCTATGAAGTGATCGACCTGGGCGTGATGGTGCCGTGGTCGAAGATCATCGAGACGGCGCAGGCTGAGGATGCGGACATCATCGGCCTGTCGGGCCTGATCACCCCCAGCCTCGACGAGATGGTGACCGTCGCCGAGGAAATGCAGCGCGCCGGCCTCACCATCCCGCTGCTGATCGGCGGGGCGACCACCAGCAAGGTCCACACCGCGCTGAGGATCGACCCGGCCTATAACGGCCCGGTGATCCACGTGCTCGACGCCAGCCGCGCGGTCGGGGTGGCCAGCCAGCTGCTGTCCGACACCCAGGCCGAAGGCTTCATCGCTGCCACGGCGGGGGAATACCAGCACATCCGCGACCTGCGCTCGGGCAAGGACGCCTCGATCCTGCTCAGCCTGGAGGACGCGCGGGCCAATTCGTTCAAGGCCGACCTCAGCGAGAAGGCCCCGCCGCCGGACCAGCCGGGGCTGCACGTGTTCGAGGAC
>Ga0208823_1000688_pt1 | contig 28510 bp, 24 predicted proteins | sample AD_UKC075_MetaG_FD_184440 | JGI IMG/M metagenome (GOLD analysis project Ga0208823, IMG submission 184440) | Active sludge microbial communities of municipal wastewater-treating anaerobic digesters from USA - AD_UKC075_MetaG (SPAdes) (version 2) | ecosystem: Engineered > Bioreactor > Anaerobic >... | reverse complement strand
CCGACTTCACCCCCATCACCAAGCTGGTGAACCAGCCCATGGTGCTGGTGGTGCGCGACAAGTCCCGCTTCGCCACCCCGGCCGACGTGCTGGCCGCGGCCAAGGCCAACCCGGGCAAGCTGACCTATGCGTCGTCCGGTGACGGCAGCCCGCAGCACCTGGCCGGGCTGATGTTCACGAACCGCACCGGCGTAGAGATGCTGCATGTGCCCTACAAAGGCGGCGCCCCCGCCATCACCGACCTGATGGGCGGCGTGGTGGACATGGCGTTCTCACCGCTACCCGAAGCCCTGCCCCACATCAAGGCCGGCAAACTGCACGCCGTGGGCATCCTCAGCGACAAACGCGCCAGCACCGCGCCCGACATTCCCACCCTGAAGGAAGGTGGCGTCAACAACGTGGTGCTGTCGGCCTGGATCGGCCTGCTGGCGCCGGCCAAGACGCCGCAGCCGGTGATCGACAAGCTCAACCAGTCGGTCAAGGCCATGCTGCACAGCCCGGACATGAAGGCCAAGCTGCAGGAAGCGGGTATGGAGTCCGCCGTGGACGAAGCCAAGCCGCTACAGCAGGTCATCTCGGAAGAGATCAAGGTCCACGCCGACCTGGTGAAGGCGGCGGGCTTGGTGCCGCAATAAGAACGTGCTCACGATCTCCCAGAGGATCGTGAACGCGTTCCCAGGGCGGCGCCGATAATGATGCAATCCCCAATTTAGGGCATTCCCGAGGCTTCATCTTTTTGGGTTTTCATGCTCTCCAAACGCATTCTGGTCAGTGGCGGTGCCGGTTTCCTGGGCTCACATTTGTGCGAACGTCTGCTGCATGACGGCCAGCGCGTGGTGTGCATGGACTCCTTTGTCACCGGATCGCACACCAACGTGCAGCCGTTGCTGGCGCATCCCAACTTTGCGCTGCTCACCCATGACATCACCGAGCCCCTGCCAGGGGGGATGGAGTTCGATGAGATCTACAACCTGGCGTGTTCGGCATCGCCCCTGCATTACCAGGCCGATCCGGTGCACACCGTCAAGACCTGCGTGCAGGGCGCCATTCACCTGCTGGAGTTGGCCCAGCGGAGTAGCGCACGCATCCTGCAGGCCTCTACCAGCGAGGTCTATGGGGACCCTGAGGTGAGCCCGCAGCCCGAAGGGTACTGGGGGCATGTGAACCCGATCGGCCCGCGCGGCTTTGTTGCACAAAGCTGATTACGGATGGTCTTCCCCTGACCCCAGACGTGGTTATGCCACAGCCAGCACAGGCACAGTCGTCGGGCAACCCAACTGGGTGAAGCGGTTGAGCAGTGCCACGCGGATGTGCAATTCCGTGACCTGCCGCTCAAACGTGCGGGCCATCACCCGCTGGCCCAACCGTTTGAAGCAGTGCATCTTGGTCTCCACCAGACTGCGCCGGTGGTAGCCGCTCCACTTTTTCCATAATCGTCTGCCCAGACGCTGACAAGCCCGCACCGCTTCGTTGCGGGCCAGGTCTCCTGCGTGTTTGACTTTCCACAATTTGGCATTCCTGCGCGGAGGAATCACGGCATGCGCCTGTCGCTGGGCGATAGCGCCATGACAGGCTTTGGTGTCATAGGCCCCATCGCCGCCAACACTGCTGATGGCCTCTTCGGCTGGAATCTGGCTGAGCAACTCAGGCAGCATGGGTGCATCGCCCACGCTGTTGTCGGTGACCTCAATGGCTCGCACCTCCAGGCTGTGTGCGTCAATGGCCAGATGTACCTTGCGCCATTGGCGCCGGTACTCCGGGCCGTGCTTCTTGCGTTTCCATTCACCTTCTCCCAGGAATTGGATACCGGTGCTGTCGACCAGCAGGTCCAGAGCGGTTTGACTGGGCCGGTAGGGCAGTTGCACTTTCAAGTCTTGTTGGCGTCGGCTGACGGTGCTGAAGTTGGGGACCGGCCAGTCCAGACCCGCCAGGCGCAACAGGCTCTCGACCAGCCCCAGGCTTTGGCGCAGAGCCAGGCCAAACAGGCATTTGATGCTCAGGCAGAACTGGATGGCCGCGTCTGAGAAGGTACGCTGGCGACCGCGTTTGCCACTGGGTGCGGCAAACCACTGCATATCTCGGTTCAGCCAGATGGTCAGCGAACCTCGGGCCTTGAGTGCTGCGTTGTAGGCGGCCCAGTTGGTGGTCTTGTACTTGGTCTGGGGACGCGCCGCTTCACTCATGCGCCGAGCCTACCAGCTGTGCTCGGGGGATTTGTGCAACAAAGCCTCGTCACGTTCAAAAATGCCAATGAGCTGATATCTATTGGTGTTTTCTGGCTTGCCATCGATTCCATAGATGACGCGTGAGACTGTGGTGGCCGCCAGTCTTTGGAGGCTCGCTAGAACAGCTTTTTTACCCTTTGCGTCAGGGCTGCGGTGCTGGTCTCGAATCAGATCCGAGAGCGACACCACGATGCATGCAGCTTGGTCTCCGAGGGTGAAAGCGGTCATTTTTAGCGAGTTCACCACATGAGACCATTGCTTTTCCGTGTTTTTCACCATGATCGTAGATGGCACGCCGGATCGCCGTGTCAGGTGCAGAAATACCGTCTGGTCGAAGATGTCGAGCAACAGTGGTCCGTTGAATTGGTAAGTTGCTTCGTTCCCATCGCGTTTGTGCCTGCCGGTGCATTCCCATGGGGTGTTGCGTGCACCTTTTTGGATGGGGCGAAAGATGGGGGCCTGGATGAAGAGCTGATGCACTGCCGCGTGATGCATGTGCGTCACGGCTGGTTCAGCCTGGCCCTCGCTGTTGACGCGTAGGGGTGGCTGCCCTGGATGCAGGAACGTCGATCTGGCAAAAGCCGTGGGTCGCGCCCCCTGGTCAGTCACTTCCTCACAACGCGAGCACGGGCTTGCCGTATGCGGGTATCAACCGGGTAACTTTGATGTGTGAGATGCTCGCCAATGATTGGCGCGATGCGCGGTTCATGAGTTATCGGCAGGTTCAGTCGCTTGCCGCAGGCCTTGCCAAGCAAGGGGTGGAGCCCAAGGATCTGCCGCATGTGAAAACCGGCGCCAAGGGGCTGACCATTTACAAGCTGGGTTTCGTTGAAAAGATAAATCCAGTGCTCGATGCCGCTGGTAAGCCACGTTTGGATGCAGAGGGCAAGCCCATCGTCAGCGTCGTGCGTGGCCGTTCATTTTTGCGCACGTACGTTGTGTTCCCGGCTGCGGCCATCGCCAACATGCCGCCGTTGCCGGAAGTGGAGCCTACGCCCCAATGGGAGGTGGATTCGCGTATCGAGGACTTGATCGAAAAAATGGGTGTGCCCGTTCACTACCGGGCTGGTGGGCGTGCCTTTTACTCCATCACGTCCGATAGCGTTACGTTGCCGGAGCGCAGCCAGTTCCAGGACACCCGGAATGAGGATGGCGTCGTCACAGAGTCGGCACGCAGCAAACACAATGCAGTCCTATTGCATGAGTTGGCGCATGCTTCCGGGGCGGGCCACCGGTTGGCGAGACCCATGAATGGTGTGCACGGTTCAGAGAGCTACTCGGTGGAAGAGCTCGTTGCGGAGACCGCCAGTTTTTACCTCCAAACACAGCTGGTTGGAGCTTCCATGGTTGCTACTGATTCGCGTGGCGTGGAGGAGTCGTCGGTGTCTTCGGATGCCTTGGGTAGGGCAGCGGCTTATCTTGACTCGTGGCGTGCCCTGGCTGTGTCCGATCCCAAGGCACTTTTCAAGGCATTTTCCGAAGCTACCCAGGCGGCGGATTGGGTTCTTGGGCAGCATCCAAAACAGTTGCAGATGGCTGCACGGCTGGTCGGGGATGACCGTGCCGATGTGACATTGGTGCAGACGCGGGGAGCCGGTGTCGCGGCACCTGATGCCCCGTGGTTAAGGCAGCCTGCGGTCACATCGCGGGGAGACATTGGACTGACTGGCCTGACGTAACGCCCGCCACCGCTGCCAAGCGCCCGCAAGATGTGTGGCGCCCTCACTTTTCGCCAATGGGGATAGGCGGAAATTCCTACTTGCGTCCGTAGGTGCTGTCGTGGTCCGGGGCGATGGTCAGAAATCGGATGAAGTCGCCGTCCCTGTATGCCGTGCAGCGCCGCGCCTGGGTGATGCGCAACGAATAAAGGGCGTCTATGCCTGCCGGAGGTGTGACGCTAACAATCTTTTCCCACTTCAAGCCGTTGTCGCGGTAGAGCTGTGTCCATGTCAATTGCCGCAGCTTTTTGAGCGTATCCAGGGCCGCGTGGCGGTCTGGCTTTTGCAGGTTCAGCAAATTTTCTTGAAACACCGGGTTGTTGAGGTCCAAACGCACCAGGGCGTCATTGGTGCCCATCAGTTTTTCGCTCCCAGATCAACCAATAAAGCATCTGTTCGTGCGTCAGATGCCGGATGGGTCATGGCCCAGTCGAGTGCGCGCGACAGGTCAGTTGCTGCCCGTGGCTGATGCAGCCAGCGCTCGTTATCCGGGATGACCGTCGCGGTGCGAATAAGCCAAACCCCGTCCTCTTGCTCTTCAACAAGGACCTGGCGCCCAGCAAATTGCTTGCCCAGAGAAATCTGGCCGTTGGCTCCGATGACTTTGACGCTAGGGGTGTGGGCAATGGCTTGCATAATGGTGCTTTCGTGCGGCACTAAAATAGTATATTGGTGCCATTGTACCTTTTGACGTGTGGTGGTCAAGTCGCAGGGGTCTCAATGGGGGGCAGGGCAAAAGGTCAGCGTCTTACTTGAATGCTTCGTCCACAGATGCGAGCGCGCGTACTTCTTCGACAAATTGCTTCGCCTCAGCCAATCCAAGGACTTTCGTCAGTGCTGCGCTACCCCGCTGGCGTACGTTCCCCGATTTTTCGAGGAGAAGCGCGTACAACTCATCGACCTGGATGTCGAAATACCGGCGATTCAGGACTTCAAGGCTTTTGTGGCCTGTGAGGCGGCTTAACTCCATGGGGTTGTTGACGCGCTTGGACAGGCTTTTCGTGGCGATCTTGCGCATGGAGTGAAAAGTCAGCCCCGTGATGGGCGGTTTGGCCTTGTTGCAGGCAATGCCAAAAGCGCCAGTAACGGAGTTGCTCGTTTGGGTGAAGATGAGCCCTGATTTTTTGGTGCTGGCCTCATACAGAGGGCGCAGGATTTCCTGCATCTCAGGAGTTAGCGGAACCTCTCGCCCCAGTGATTGCGTGACGCTCTTGGTGTGGTCGTTTTTTTCTCTGGGCAAGCGCAATATGCGGTTGTCCCAATCCACATCTTCCCAACGCATCCCACCCGATTGAGCCCCCGTTTTTTTTTCCTTCGGTCCTTGGACGATTTCGCCGCGACGAAACGCCATCGCCAGCGATAGCTGAACGATGGGAATCATCCATGGCGAGTGTTCTGCCAGCGAGGCCATCAGTCGTTCCTGCTCGTTCCCCGACCATGAGCGCTGAATGTGGTTTTGAGGTTTGGGAAGCTTTATGCCTCTGGGTGCGTTTTCCAAGGGGTACATCCACTCATTGGCAGCGTGGGAGTACATCGACGTGAGGACTGTGAAGTAGTTGCGCACCGACGAGGCCGAGTAGTCTTCCCCCATCAGTTTGTCGCGCAGCGTCATGTAGTCCCTTTTGGTCAGCTCGCGCAGCAGTTTGTTGGGTCCCAGCCATTCGGTCAGATGGGTGATGCGGTAGCTGGTCTCTTTGAACGAGCGCTTACCGGCATAGTGTTGCGCGTGGAATCGGCGCAGGGCCTGTTCAACGGTGATGGTTTCGTACTCCGCTGTGAAGCCCCCATGGCGGGTCCGAATGCGTTTGACGGCCTCTTCTTGTTCGCTTGCCCACGCTTGCGCCTGGCTCATGGTGTCGAGCGTTGCCGAGCGTTTGACCTCGTTGCCCTTGCTGTCCACCAGTTTGATTTGCACCTCAAAGGCGGTATCCGGCTGTTTGAGAGCTCCTTTGGGGAGCTTCGCCGGATCGTTGTGTCCGATGCTTGCCAAGTAGGCGAGTGCAGCGGGCTTCGAGCGAAATTTGCGCTCATCCTGGCCCGCCAGTTTGACCAGCCAAGGTGAACGGTTCGTGATGTTGGCCATGGGGTGAGCCTTTCTTGAAACACGCGGTCAGCTAGAATGTCGAGTTACCCAAGGAGGGGCAGTGCCTCTTTTTGCGAGCGGGGGCCCGTTTGGGAATTCTGCTCGAGTTTGGGAAATAGTTTGGGAAAGGCGAAAAAATGAGTCTCTTTTTTTCTTTTTTCCCTTTGAAAATTTAGTTTGTGCGGGTTGGGTTAGCTTGGATTTAGGTCCTGACGTCCGCAAGGATGTGGGGGTTCGAGTCCCCCCCCCGCGCACCACTCATTGAGATAGATCACTTGGAAGACATGCGACGGCAGCTTGTGGCTGCTGTCGTGCAACTGGAGTACACCATGACCGTGAATGTTGAGACGCTGGAGAAGCTGGAACGCAAGATTACGCTGACGCTGCCTGTGGGCGTGATCCAGTCTGAAGTGGACTCGCGCCTGAAGCGCCTGGCACGCACCGTGAAGATGGACGGCTTCCGTCCTGGTAAGGTGCCGATGAATGTCGTGGCCCAGCGCTACGGCTACTCCGTGCAGTACGAAGTCATGAACGACAAGGTCGGCGAAGCTTTCTCCGCCGCCGCCAACGAAGCCAAGCTGCGTGTGGCCGGCCAGCCCCGCATCACCGAAAAGGAAGAGTCGCCCGAAGGCGCTTTGGCTTTTGACGCTATCTTCGAGGTGTACCCTGACGTCAAGATCGGTGATCTGGCTACGGCCGAAGTCGAGAAGCTGTCGACCGAAGTGAACGACGACGCCATTGACCGCACGCTGGAAATCCTGCGCAAGCAGCGCCGTACCTTCGCACTGCGTCCCGCTGACGGCCAGGCCACTGATGGCGACCGCGTGACGGTGGACTTTGAAGGCAAGATCGACGGTGAACCCTTCCAGGGCGGCAAGGCCGAAGACTTCCAGTTTCTGGTGGGCGAAGGCCAGATGCTCAAGGAGTTTGAAGAAGCCGTGCGTGGCATGAAGGCCGGCGAAAGCAAGACCTTCCCGCTCGCATTCCCGGCCGATTACCATGGCAAGGACGTGGCCGGCAAGCAGGCTGACTTCCTGGTGACGGTCAAGAAGATCGAATCCGCCCGCCTGCCCGAAGTGAATGAAGCCCTGGCCAAATCGCTCGGTATTGGTGACGCCACGGTCGAAGGCCTGCGCGCGGACATCAAGAAGAATCTGGAGCGTGAAGTCAAGTTCCGCCTGCTGGCGCGCAACAAGACGGCTGTGATGGACGCCCTGATGGCCAAAGCCGAACTCGATCTGCCCAATTCCAGCGTGCAGGCTGAACTGGACCGCATGATCGAAGGCGCTCGCGCCGATCTGAAGCAGCGCGGCATCAAGGATGCCGACAAGGCGCCGATCCCTGAAGACGTATTCCGCCCGCAGGCCGAACGTCGTGTCCGTTTGGGTTTGGTGGTGGCTGAGTTGGTTCGTGCGAACGAACTGCATGCCAAGCCAGAACAGATCAAGGCCCACATCGAAGAGCTGGCCGCAAGCTACGAGAAGCCTTCTGAAGTGGTGCGCTGGTACCACAGCGACAACCGCCGTATGGCCGAAGTCGAGGCTGTGGTGATCGAGAACAACGTGACCGATTTTGTGCTGAGCAAGGCGCAGGTCACGGAAAAGGCAGTCACGTTCGACGAGTTGATGGGCCAGCAAGGCTGATGGTTTTCCGCCGTCGCGGATGAATATCCGACTCTGGGGCTTGTGCCAGTGCGCGCAAGCCCCATTTCATTGGGGATACAGTACTCTGATCTGGAGAAAACATGAGCGCACAGGAAATTAAAGGTCTCGGCATGATCCCGATGGTCATCGAGCAGTCGGGTCGCGGTGAGCGTTCTTACGACATTTATTCGCGTCTGCTCAAGGAGCGCGTGATCTTTCTGGTGGGTGAGGTGAATGACCAGACCGCCAACCTCGTGGTGGCGCAGTTGCTGTTCCTCGAGAGCGAAAACCCGGACAAGGACATCTCTTTCTACATCAATTCACCTGGCGGCAGTGTGAGCGCTGGCATGGCGATTTACGACACCATGCAGTTCATCAAGCCGGAAGTTTCGACGCTGTGCATGGGCATGGCCGCCAGCATGGGGTCCTTTCTGCTGATGGCTGGCGCCAAGGGCAAGCGTTTTGCGCTGCCTAACTCAAAGATCATGATCCACCAACCTTCGGGTGGTGCGTCGGGCCAGGCCACCGACATCGAGATCCATGCCCGTGAAATCATCAAGACCCGCGAGCAGCTCAACAAGATCTATGCCGATCGCACGGGCCAGCCGCTGGAAAAGATCGCGGCGGACATGGAGCGCGACCGTTACATGTCAGCCGATGAGGCGCAGGTTTACGGTCTGGTTGACCAGGTCATCCACAAGCGCCCCTGAGGCCCTGGGTCTCTGAAGTTGGAGCAGTCTGCTGCGGCAGGCTCAAAAATGCGGCGTTTCCCTTGCGGGAAGCGCCGTTTTTATTTCGTTATCATTGTTGAAATACCTTAAAGGCACACCTTACATGGCCGAAAAAAAAGGCTCTTCCAGCGAAAAGACTCTCTACTGCTCGTTCTGCGGAAAGAGTCAACATGAGGTCAAGAAGCTCATCGCCGGGCCATCCGTTTTTATCTGCGATGAATGCATCGACCTGTGCAACGAGATCATTCGCGACGAAGTTCCCGGCGCCGTCGATGGTGCCGACAAGGAGCCGCGCAGTGACCTGCCCACGCCGGCAGAGATCAAGGCCAATCTCGACAACTACGTGATTGGCCAGGATGTCGCCAAGCGCACTCTGGCGGTCGCGGTGTACAACCACTACAAGCGCCTGCGCCACAAGGAAACGGCCAAGAAGGACGACGTGGAGCTGGCCAAGAGCAATATCCTGCTGATCGGCCCCACCGGTTCCGGCAAGACCCTGCTGGCACAGACTCTGGCGCGCATGCTGAACGTCCCCTTCGTGATGGCCGACGCCACTACGCTGACCGAGGCGGGTTACGTGGGCGAAGACGTCGAGAATATCGTTCAAAAGCTGCTGCAAAGCTGCAACTACGAGGTGGAGCGGGCCCAGCGCGGCATCGTGTACATCGACGAAATCGACAAGATTTCCCGCAAGTCCGATAACCCGTCCATCACCCGCGACGTGTCGGGCGAAGGTGTGCAGCAGGCCTTGCTCAAGCTGATCGAAGGCACCATGGCCAGCGTGCCGCCGCAAGGCGGGCGCAAGCACCCCAACCAGGACTTCCTGCAGGTCGACACCACCAACATCCTGTTTATCTGCGGCGGCGCATTTGCCGGCCTGGAGAAGGTGATCGGCAACCGCACCGAAGCATCGGGCATTGGTTTCGGTGCAGCGGTGAAGAGCAAGAAGGAACGTACGCTGACCGAGGTGTTCAACGAGATCGAGCCGGAAGACCTGATCAAGTTCGGCCTGATCCCCGAACTGGTGGGCCGTATGCCCGTGGTGGCCACGCTGGCTGAGCTGAGCGAAGACGCCCTGGTGCAGATCCTTACCGAGCCGAAAAATGCCTTGGTCAAGCAGTACGGCAAGCTGCTGGCGCTCGAAGGCGTGGACCTGGAAATCCGGCCGAACGCGCTCAGGGCGATTGCCCGCAAGGCCTTGGCGCGCAAGACCGGGGCGCGCGGACTGCGGTCGATCGTGGAGCTGGCGCTGATCGACACCATGTTCGACCTGCCCAATACCAGCAACGTGGAGCGCGTGGTGGTGGACGAGTCCACCATCGAGGAAAACAAGCCTCCGCTGCTGGTGTACCGCGAGGCGGCCAAAAAGGCCTGATAAGGCCCCAAAGCTGAGCCCCTCTATATTGTCCTGATCAGTTCAGCCCTCTGATTGGCAAAACCGGCCCCGGGGGTTGAAATCCTCCATCGTCCGGCCATATTCAACGGGTTATTAAAGGAATCTCATGTCTGGACATATTCCCCTGCCGGCTACCCCTCTGGACCTGCCCCTGTTGCCGTTGCGCGATGTGGTGGTGTTCCCCCACATGGTGATCCCCCTGTTCGTGGGGCGCCCCAAAAGTATCAAGGCGCTGGAACTGGCCATGGAATCCGAGCGCCGCATCATGTTGGTGGCGCAGAAGACCGCAGCGAAGGACGAGCCTTCGGCCAGCGACATGTTCGAGGTGGGCTGCGTGTCCACCATCCTGCAGATGCTGAAGCTGCCTGACGGCACCGTCAAGGTGTTGGTGGAAGGCCAGCAGCGCGCGCGGGTCGATGCCGTTGAGGATGCCGAGACCCATTTCACCGCCACGGTGGTTCCGGTGGAAGCGGCTGACAGCACCGAGAAGTCCAGCGAGATCGAAGCCCTGCGCCGGGCCGTGATGCAGCAGTTCGACCAGTACGTCAAACTGAACAAGAAGATTCCGCCTGAAATCCTCACATCCATCTCTAGCATCGACGACGCTGGCCGGCTGGCCGACACGATTGCCGCGCACCTGCCGCTCAAGCTGGACAACAAGCAGATCGTGCTGGACCTGTCGGATATCCGCCTGCGCCTGGAAAACCTGTTTGCCCAGCTGGAGCGCGAGGTTGACATCCTGAATGTCGACAAGAAGATCCGTGGCCGCGTGAAGCGGCAGATGGAGAAGAACCAGCGCGATTTCTACCTGAACGAGCAGGTCAAGGCCATCCAGAAGGAACTGGGTGAGGGTGAAGAGGGCGCGGATATAGAGGAAATCGAGAAGAAGATCCGCCTGGCCAAGATGCCCAAGGAGGCCTTGAAGAAGGCAGAGGGCGAACTCAAGAAGCTCAAGCTCATGTCGCCCATGTCGGCCGAAGCCTCCGTGGTGCGCAACTACATTGAGGTGCTCGTGGGCCTGCCCTGGAGCAAGAAGACCAAGATCAAACACGACTTGGGCAACGCCGAAGACGTGCTCAACCAAGACCACTATGGTCTGGACCGTGTCAAGGACCGCATTCTTGAATATCTGGCGGTACAGCAGCGCGTGGACAAGGTCAAGGCTCCCATTTTGTGCCTTGTCGGGCCACCGGGTGTGGGCAAGACCTCGCTGGGGCAGAGCATTGCCAAAGCCACCGGGCGCAAATATGTGCGCATGGCGCTGGGTGGCATGCGGGACGAGGCGGAGATCCGTGGCCACCGTCGCACTTACATCGGCGCGTTGCCAGGCAAGGTGCTGCAGAGCCTGAACAAGGCCGGCACCCGCAATCCCCTGTTCCTGCTCGACGAGATCGATAAGCTGGGCACCGACTTCCGCGGCGATCCATCCAGTGCCTTGCTGGAAGTACTGGATCCTGAACAGAACCACACTTTTGGCGACCACTATGTCGAGGTGGACTTTGACCTGAGCGACGTCATGTTCGTGGCTACGTCGAATTCGATGAACATTCCACCAGCGTTGCTGGACCGGATGGAGGTGATCCGCCTGTCTGGTTACACCGAGGACGAGAAGGTCAGCATCGCGCTGAAGTACCTGTTGCCCAAGCAACTCAAGAACAACGGCGTGAACGACAAAGAAATGCACATCACCGACGCTGCGGTGCGTGATGTGGTGCGCTACTACACCCGGGAAGCGGGTGTGCGCTCGCTGGAACGTGAACTGTCCAAAATCTGTCGTAAGGTGGTGAAGGGCCTGCTGCTCAAGAAGATGCAACCTACGGTCACTGTGACTCCTGAGAACCTGAACGACTTTCTCGGGGTGCGTAAGTATTCCTATGGTCTGGCAGAAAAGCAGAACCAGGTGGGACAGGTGGTCGGTCTGGCGTGGACCGAGGTGGGGGGTGATCTGCTCACCATTGAGGCTGCGGTGATTCCGGGCAAGGGCGGTGTTACCCGGACCGGCTCGCTGGGCGATGTGATGAAGGAGTCCGTCGAGGCTGCTCGTACCGTGGTGCGTAGCCGTGCCAAGCTGCTGGGTATCCGCAACGAAGTCTTCGAGAAGACCGATGTGCATATTCACGTGCCGGATGGCGCCACCCCCAAGGATGGTCCTAGTGCTGGCGCAGCGATGGCCACTGCCTTTGTTTCAGCGTTCACCGGAATCCCGGTGCGTGCTGACGTCGCCATGACCGGTGAGATCACCCTGCGCGGTGAAATTACAGCTATCGGTGGTTTGAAGGAAAAACTGCTGGCGGCTTTGCGTGGTGGCATAAAGACCGTGTTGATCCCGCAGGAAAACGTGAAAGACCTCCAGGAGATTCCCGATAACGTGAAAGAAGGTCTGGAGATCGTGCCCGTGAAGTGGATCGACAAGGTGCTGGAAGTGGCGCTGGAGCGCAAGCCCGTGCCGCTGCCAGAGGACGAAGTACTTGCTGTGACACCACCTGCCACTGCTGCGGCAGATGTGCCTGCGGCTAAGGGATCGGTGAAGCACTGAAGTTTTTGCAGAAAATTGAAGCGCCTTCCGAAAAGGGGCAAAAAGTGCGCTATAATTCATTCATCGAAACGCGACACAGTCAAGTTTCAAAATGCGGGAATAGCTCAGTTGGTAGAGCGCAACCTTGCCAAGGTTGAGGTCGACGGTTCGAACCCGTTTTCCCGCTCCACATCCAGAAAAGGGAAGCAAGTGCTTCCCTTTTTTTTCAAAGGCTTTTGAAAATTCTGGCGCGGTAACAAAGCGGTTATGTATCGGATTGCAAATCCGACTAGCCCGGTTCGACTCCGGGCCGCGCCTCCAGATAACAGCCCCGTCAACCCTGTTGCCGGGGCTGTTTTGTTTCACAATAGCCTGTAATGCCCGGATGGTGAAATTGGTAGACACATCGGACTTAAAATCCGCCGCCTTCCAGCAATGGAGCGTACCGGTTCGACCCCGGTTCCGGGCACCATTGGAGTGAATATGTCCAGCTACAACGCACCCTTTGAAATCCACGTACACGGTCAAGTGCCGATGCGCAGTGACACCACGTTTGCACAGCTGCAGGATGCGCTGCAGCCCTTGTGGAAGTATGCGGGAGCCAAGTCGCTTGCAGATGGCGCCAGCAGCGTCTACGAAGAAGAACCCGGCATCAAGTTCGACGCACAGGAGCACATGCTGCAACTGTGCTGGACGGTGCGCGGGGACGATGACTTTCGCCAGGCCCTGGACGAAATGTGCATGAGCCTGAATGAGCTGGCCGAGCAGGGTGCGCCTATCGAGGTGACCTTCTACGACACCGCGTACGACGAAGACGACGAAGTCCCAGAGGGTGAGTCACGCGATGATTTCGTCATGCTGTTTGTCGGCCCCAATCCCGCCGCCATCATGCAGGCCCAGCGCGACTTGCTGGTGCAGGACGTGGTCAACATGATGGAGCGCCATTTTGACGGCGCTGAGTTGGGTGGTGTGGTGGCTGAGATCGACAAGCTGTTTGGCGAGCGCTTTGATGCGTTGGTGAGTTCGCTGGAACTCGGCAAGCCCCCGCGCGGCACGGGTGGTGGTTCAGGCCATGGTGGTGGGCGGCGTCCACGGCACCTGCACTGAAGAGGGCACCTCTGCTTCAGAGGCCCGCCACCGAGTTGGCAGATACTCAGTGCAGGGGCAGCGCGTCTGGCCGTGTGCGGTAAAACGTCAGCGGCTGGCTCTGGGCCTGGTTCAGCACCGATTTTTTCATCTTTCCTATCACGTGCATCTCGCAGGGCTTGCAGTCAAAGCGCAGGGTCAGCTTTTCCTTGCCGTTGATCAGGGTCAGCGGCTCGGCCTTGACGGTGCCCTGCACGCCTGTAACGCCTTTGGCCTGTTTGGGGCAGAGGCTCATCGAGAAGCGCACGCAGTGCTTGGTGATCATCAGTGACACCTCGCCCAGTTCCTCGTGACTTTCGTAGGCGGCGGCGATGACCTGCACGCCATGCCGGGCATAGAAATCCCGCGCCTTGTCGTTGAACACGTTGGCAAGGTAGGTCAGCGTGTCCTCCGGGTACGACACGGGTGGTTCCACCGCAGCAGTACGTAGCGGACGGGCATAGGCCGCATCGCGGGTTACCAGCAGTTCCTGCACAGCGTCACGCCGAAGCTGGTTGAGCGTGGACGCCTGCACAAACCACGGGGCCGCAGCGGCAGCATGGATGTCGATGGCCTCGAAGATGGTGGTGCCCAGTTTGCCCAGGTGTTCGCACAGGGTGGCGGCATTACGTTCAGGGTCGCGGGCGGGTTGCAGGGCGATGTGGGTGCTGGCTACCGCCACGTTGCCGTCTTCGTCGGTCAGCGTCAGGCTGAGTGTGTCGCCCGCCAGCGCCAGACTGCCCCAGACGCCGATGCGCCGGTCGCTCGACTTCTTGTCGAGTATGCGCACCCAGTCCATGTCGCGGTTGCGGTTGATTTCCGTGCCACGGCGCAAGTCCTTGAAGCCCTCCATGGGGTCTTTGGGGAACACACGCCAGCGGTCGCTCTTGGCGGGTGGAACAGGCTCGGCCCGGTTGATGGCCACGCCCACCAGTTCCTTCTGCAGGTCGTAGTAGCACAGCCCATCGCCGTTGTGCAACACGGTATCGGGCTGGCTGGTTTCCAGCTCGATCCACTGCGGCCCTACCTGCGTCACCCAGCCGATGGCCTGGCCGGGGTTCTTGGGGGTGTCGAAGGCACCGATGTCGTCCTTGCGCCCATTCACGAAGTAGTCCGTGAATTCACGGTTGAAATTCTGGTTGGGGTCGGGCGTGAAGGTGAAGGTGGTGCGCCCGCTGGAAGCACGCGCCAGCGGCGGACGCTCCGGGTCCATTGCCTGTTCACGGGCCTCGATGACTTCGTCGATCAGGCGACGGTAGTGGGCGGTGATGTTCTTCACATAGGCCATGTCCTTGTAGCGGCCTTCGATCTTGAAGCTGCGCACGCCTGCATCCACCAGCGCCGCCATGTTGTCGGACTGGTTGTTGTCCTTCATCGACAGCACATGCTTGTCGTGGGCCACGAAGCGGCCCTTGCTGTCGGTCACCTGGTAGGGCAGGCGGCAGGCCTGGCTGCAGTCGCCCCGGTTGGCGCTGCGCCCGGTGTGGGCATGGCTGATGAAGCACTGGCCGCTGTAGGCCACGCACAGCGCGCCGTGCACGAAGAACTCCAGCTTGCAGCGTTCGCTATCCAGCCCCTGGTGGATTGCCTTGATTTGCTGCAGCGTCAGCTCACGCGCCAGCACGATCTGCGAGAAGCCCACGTCCTGCATGAAGCGCGCCTTCTCCACGGTGCGGATGTCGGTCTGGGTGCTGGCATGCAGCTGGATGGGGGGCAGGTCGATCTCCAGCAGGCCCATGTCCTGCACGATCAGCACGTCCGCACCGGCGTTGTACACGTCCCAGGCCATGTTGCGGGCGGGCTCCAGCTCGTCGTCGCGCAGGATGGTGTTGAGGGTGATGAAGATCTTGCTGCCAAAGCGGTGGGCGTGCTGGCACAGGCGTTCGATGTCCTGGATGCTGTTGCCCGCCGAGGCCCGAGCGCCAAAGCCCGGCCCGCCGATATAGACGGCGTCGGCGCCATGGTTGATGGCTTCGATGCCGATGTCGGCATCACGTGCCGGGGCAAGAAGCTCAAGCTGGTGGTTGAGCAGGGACATGGTGTGGGGGCGTGGGGCTTGGAGGCCACGATTTTACGTTTGGCGGGTTTTCTGAGCACCTGGGTGGGTTGCTGGCCGCGATGCGAGATACTGGGAAACACCCTCCAACGACACGAGACAAACATGAGCACCTTGCCGCTCCACGCCCTGGATTCCGCCTTGTTGACCCGCGCCCAGTCGCTGCTGGACGAAGAATGGCTCCATCACGACCCTGACCTGGCGCCCGTGCTGCCCACCGTGCTGGCACGCAACGTGGGGCAGGACTGGCACAAGGCCGGCACCTTCCGCCACCACCTGGTGGGGGTGGCGCGTTCGCTGGCCCAGTGGCAGCAGCCGCGCGACATCCGCCTGCTGGGCCTGCTGCACAGCGTGTATGGCAATGCGTTTGTAGACCTCGTCAAGTTCGACCCTGCACGGGAGCGTGCGCGCCTGCAGGGGCTGGTGGGGGAGTCTGCTGAGCACCTCGTCTACCTGTTCTGCACCATGTCGCGCACCCAGTTCGTCCAGAAGGTGCTGGCGGGGGAGCTGGAATCTGACGGCCGTCTGGTGCTGCAGAAGGATGGTCAGGACCAGGTGCTGAGCCCCCTTGAAGTGGCCGCCTTCGTGATCGTCAGCATGGCCGACACCATCGAGCAGTGGTTCAGCTGGCAGGACGACATCTATTCGCGTTTCCCCGGCGTGCAGCACCGGCCCCAGGCCGTGCACTGGGCGGCATCGCTGTGGCCCGGCCCCATGCGGCCCAGCGCGCGCATGGTGCACCAGATCGCCTGCCTGGGCCAGGCGCTGCAGCACCCGGCGTTGAAGGGCCTGCTGCCCATGCCTCCGGTGTTTGCCAGCTGCAGCCAACCTCTGTCCGCCGCGGACGAAGCGGCGGCCACATCCTTGTACTGGTCGGTGATCCAGCTCGACCAGCCGCTGGTGGACCTGGACGGTGCCACCGCCGTGCTGGAGCAGGCCGTGCGCCATAACCCCTGGGTGGGGGAACCGCAGATGGTGCTGGCCCAGCTCTACCTGTCCGCAGGCCGCCACGACGATGCCATCCGTGCCGCCGAGAGCGCACTGCAGCTCTTCAGCGCCTGGGGCAACTCCTGGGACAAGCGGGTGGCCTGGGACGCCTGGATCGCCTGGACCCGCATCCTGCTGCAGTCTGCCCAGAAGGCAAGCTGGCCTGAACGCCTGGACAAACTCAACAACCTGGCGCTGAAGCCCGAGGCCTGAACCGGAATGGAGGCCCTGGATGCTCTATATGCGAATAAGAACTAAGAAAACAAAATAATAGTTGTTTGTCATCTATGGGTTAACCATTACAGTGCACCCATCGCAACCCATTCCAAGGAATCCCGTGAACAAGCGTTCCCTTTTGCAATCCGCCCTGGCGCTGGCCGTCGCAGCCACTTTGTCTGTGCCCGCTCTGGCCCAGGACAAGCCCCTCAAGATCGGCGTGACCGCTGGCCCCCATGCCCAGATTTTTGAACAGGTGAAGAAGGTTGCCGAGAAGGACGGCCTGAAGATCCAGATCGTCGAGTTCTCTGACTACGTGCAGCCCAACGCCGCGCTGGCCGCCGGTGACCTGGATGCCAACAGCTACCAGCACAAGCCCTACCTCGACGCCCAGGTCAAGGACCGTGGCTACAAGATCGTGTCCGTGGGCAACACGGTCACCTTCCCCATCGGCATCTATTCCAAGAAGGTCAAAGACCTGAAAGACCTGAAGGAAGGTGCGCGCGTGGGTATCCCCAACGACCCGACCAATGGCGGCCGCGTGCTGCTGGTGTTCCAGGACAAGGGCCTGATCAAGCTCAAGCCCGAAGCCGGCCTCAAGGCCACGCCGCTGGACATCATCGAGAACCCCAAAAAGATCAAGTTCGTCGAAGTGGATGCCGCCCAGTTGCCGCGCACCCTGGACGACCTGGACGCCTCTGCCATCAACACCAACTACGCGCTGTCGGCGGGCCTGAACCCGGGCAAGGATGCCATCAGCCAGGAAAACGCCAAGAGCCCCTATGTGAACCTGCTGGCCGTGCGCGAACAGGACAAGGACAAGCCCTGGGTGGCCAAGCTGGTGAAGGCCTACCACTCGGACGAGATCCGCAAGTTCATCCAGAGCGAATTCAAGGGCTCGGTGATCGCCGGCTTCTGAGTGTGGCGGGCCGCCCCGGCCCGCAGGCATCTACCCATGGCAGCCTCTGGCTGCCATTTTTGTTGTTGCTATCAAATGCGGAGCTATAAGCGCAGGTAAATCCTCCGCACAGGGCCTGAAACGCTCCAGAAATGGTATTCCTTGGGCTGGCGCGCCGCCTTATGTGTTTTGGTAGTTTGGAGCGCACTTTTTGTTCGTTGGGAATGGCAGGTGCCCGTCCTATATTGATGGCTATCGCCACCATGTTCCCCACAAGGAGTTGCCTGAAATGTCATCGGAAGTTGTAGAAGTTGTCCTGCCCGAGGCGCTGGAGCAAGCCCGTGCACAAGCCGCAGAACAGGGCGTGCCCTATGCCGGGGGCGTATGCCCCACCGCTGCCTGGGCGCTGGTGCAGGGCGGCCATGCCACGCTGGTGGATGTGCGTTCGGGCGAAGAGCGCAAGTTCGTCGGCCATGTGGAAGGCAGCCTGCATGTGGCCTGGGCCACCGGCACGGCCCTGACGCGCAACCCGCGTTTCGTACGCGAACTGGAGGCCAGGCTCGCGCCGCAGGGCGGCAAGGACGCTGTGGTGCTGCTGCTGTGCCGCAGCGGCAAACGCTCGGCCCTGGCCGCCGAGGCCGCAGCCAAGGCCGGTTTCCAGAACGTGTTCAATGTGCTGGAAGGTTTCGAGGGCGAGATCGACACCGCGCAGCAGCGCGGCCATGCCGACGGCTGGCGGTTTCATGGGCTGCCCTGGGTGCAGGACTGAACCTGCCACGGTATCTCACAAGAACCAAGAAGAAAGCACCCCATGGCTGTACTGGATGTGAACGAGGTGGTGCAGGCGTTACACGCCGTGCGCAACGAGTGGCGCGACGCCCAGAAACGCTCGCGTGAGCCCGGTGGGCGCGAGCTGCCTTCGCCTGACGCGCTGGCGCAGATCGTCGAGCAGCTCAAGGGGGCGCTGTTCCCCATGCGCCTGGGCCCGCCGGACCTGCGCCACGAAAGCGAAGACTTCTACGTGGGCCACACGCTCGACGCCGCGCTGCAAGCCCTGCTGCAGCAGGCGCGGCTGGAACTGGCCTGGGGCCAGCGCCACGCGCCGCTGTCCGAGGCGGCCCTGGACGAGCAGGTCGCCACCGCCGTGCGCGAGTTCGCATCGGCGCTGCCCGGCATCCGCCGCCTGCTCGACAGCGACGTGCTGGCCGCCTTCCAGGGTGACCCCGCCGCGCGCAGCGTGGATGAGGTGCTGCTGTGCTACCCCGGCATCCTGGCCATGATCCACCACCGCCTGGCGCACCAGCTCTACCGGCTGGGCCTGCCGCTGCTGGCCCGCATCGTGGCCGAGCTGGCCCACGGCCAGACCGGCATCGACATCCATCCCGGCGCGCAGATCGACGCTGGTTTCTTCATCGACCACGGCACGGGCGTGGTGATCGGCGAGACGGCGGTCATCGGCAAGCGGGTGCGCCTCTACCAGGCCGTCACGCTGGGCGCCAAACGCTTCCCCACCGACGCGGAAGGCAACCTGCAAAAAGGCCTGCCGCGCCACCCGCTGGTGGAGGATGACGTGGTGATCTACGCGGGTGCCACCATCCTTGGCCGCGTCACCCTGGGCAAGGGCGCCACCATCGGCGGCAATGTCTGGATCACCGAAAGCGTGCCACCCGGCGCCAGCGTCACCCAGGCCGTGCTGCGGCAGGACGGGCAGCGAGGGGGGGCAGCATGAGCAACATCGTCGAAATCTTCGGCGTGGCCGTGCGCCAGCTGCGCGAGGCGCGGGGCTGGTCGCAGGAGCAGTTGTCCGAGCAGGCCAACCTCAACCGTTCCTACGTGGGCGAAATCGAACGGGGCCGGGCGATCGCTTCCATCGTCACGGCCGAGAAGCTGGCCCACGCGCTGGAGCTGCAGGTGCCCACGCTGTTCGACCACTGCGGCCAGATCCAGAACCGGCGTTGGGTCACCGGCATCAAGTTGACGGCTATAGCATGTTGAGGCGAAAGAGCCCCTGATCGACACTGGTTGGGACTGGAATTGCCAGCATCCAACCAACCTCACAGGGACTCTTCACATGACAGCAACCGTAGGCGGAACCACCGCATTGGGCGACAGCGCAGCACGGCAACTAGCCAATGCCACCAAGACCGTTCCCCAGCTTGCCACCATCAGCCCACGCTGGCTCACACACCTGCTGCAATGGGTGCCTGTGGAAGCCGGTATCTACCGCCTGAACAAGGTCAAGAACCCCGAGTCCATCAAGGTCACCTGCACGGCCCGCGAAAGCGAAAACCAGCTGCCCCGCACCTTCGTGGAATACGAAGAGCATCCCCGCGAATTCTTCCTGAACGCCGTCAGCACCGTGCTGGACGTGCACACCCGCATTTCCGACCTGTACAGCAGCCCGCACGACCAGATCAAAGAGCAACTGCGCCTGACGATCGAAACGATCAAGGAAAACCAGGAAAGCGAACTCATCAACAACCCCGACTACGGCCTGCTGGCCCAGGTCACCGATGAACAACGCATCTTCCCGCTGACCGGCGCGCCCACCCCCGACGACCTGGACGAGTTGCTGACCAAGGTGTGGAAAGAGCCCGCCTTCTTCCTGACCCACCCGCTCGCCATCGCCGCCTTCGGCCGCGAAGTCACCCGCCGCGGCACGCCGCCGCCCACGGTCAGCCTGTTCGGTTCGCAGTTCATTACCTGGCGCGGCATCCCGCTGATCCCGTCGAACAAGGTGCCCGTGGCCGACGGCAAGAGCAAGATCCTGCTGCTGCGCGTGGGCGACAAGCGCCAGGGCGTGGTCGGCCTGTTCCAGCCCGGCCTGGCCGGCGAGCAGAGCCCCGGTCTGTCGGTGCGCTTCATGGGCATCAACAACCACGCGATTGCGTCGTACCTGATCTCGCTGTACTGCTCGCTGGCGGTGCTCACCCCCGATGCGCTGGCCGTGCTCGACGACGTCGAGATCGGCAAGTACCACGACTATCCCGACACCTACAAGTAAGCCGCGCAGTGAGTACCTCACCCCTACCGCTGTCGTCTGCGCTGCAGGCGCAGGCCCCCATCGACCCTGCCGTGCTGGCGCAGATGGCGTCCACGCTGTTTGCCACGCCGCCGGGTGGCCTGGGCAGCACACCGCCCGGTGTGCAGGCCCCGGTCAACATCGCGCCGCCAGGCTCCCCCCTGGTCAGCCCGGCGGGCTTCGGCCCCGGTGTGCCTGGCACGCCGGTTCCCCAGGGCCTGGTGCCCGGCGCCAACCTGCTGCCCGCATCGCCCACGCCGGTGCTGTCGCTGGCCAACCGCGCGCCTGCGCTACTGCCCCATGCCCAGGCCGCCAATGGCCTGCCGGACCAGGTGGTGAGCACGGTGCCGGCCTACGAGCCACGCCTGGGCAGCGCCGTGCTGGGCGTGCCCGAGGCGCAGGCCGCGGGTGGTTCCCAGGCTGCAGCCCATCCTGCAGCCGGAGTGTCGCCGTTCTACTTCCTGGGCGACACCTACGGCCATCCCGGCGCAGGCGGTGCCAGCACGGCGGCGCCCGGGGCCGCGCCGAACGTGCTGGGTGGCACCCGCATCAGCGACACGCTGGCGCAGCAGGCGTTTGCACAGCAGGCACCCGTGCCCGCCGCCACAGCCTCGGCATCTCCTGCGACCCCCGCATCCGTGCCTGCCAGTCCCTCGGGCGACCCGAAGTTCTACTTTGTCGACGCGGTGGTGCTGCCCAGCGGCTACGTCACGCCAGCCAAGCCGGCGCCTCACGGCACCGTGCCGCTGGCAGGGCAGGGGCAGAACCCGCCCTTCGATGTGCATGCCATCCGGCGCGACTTCCCCATCCTGCAGGAGCGGGTGAACGGCAAACCGCTGGTGTGGTTCGACAACGCTGCCACGACGCACAAGCCAAAGGCAGTGATCGACCGCATCTCGTATTTTTACGAACACGAGAACTCGAACATCCACCGCGCCGCGCACGAGCTCGCGGCCCGTGCCACGGACGCCTATGAAGGTGCCCGCCAGCGGGTCAAGAACTTCCTCAACGCGCCGGACGTGAACGAGGTCATCTTCGTGCGCGGCACCACCGAGGCCATCAACCTGGTGGCCAAGAGCTGGGGCGGCCAGCATGTGGGCGAGGGCGACGAGATCATCGTCTCCAACCTGGAACACCACGCCAACATCGTGCCCTGGCAGCAGCTGGCTGCCGCCAAGGGCGCGCGGCTGCGGGTGATCCCGGTGGACGACTCGGGCCAGGTGCTGCTGGACGAGTACAGGAAGCTGTTGAACGACCGCACCAAGATCGTGGCCGTGACCCAGGTCTCCAACGCACTCGGCACCGTGGTGCCGGTCAAGGAGATCGTGGAACTGGCGCACCGCGCCGGCGCCAAGGCGCTGGTCGATGGCGCGCAGTCGGTTTCGCACATGCGGGTGGACGTGCAGGACATCGGCGCCGACTTCTTCGTGTTCTCGGGCCACAAGGTGTTCGGCCCCACCGGCATCGGCGTGGTCTGGGGCAAGCGCGAAGTGCTCGAAGACATGCCCCCGTGGCAGGGCGGCGGCAACATGATTGCTGACGTGACCTTCGAGAAAACCGTGTTCCAGCCGATCCCGAACAAGTTCGAGGCCGGCACCGGCAACATCGCGGATGCGGTGGGGCTGGGCGCCGCCATCGACTACGTGAACCGCGTGGGCATCGAGAACATTGCCCGCTACGAACACGAGCTGCTCGTCTACGGCATGGCCCAACTGCGCACCATCCCCGGTGTGCGCCTGATCGGCACCGCCGACGACAAAGCCAGCGTGATGTCCTTTGTGCTGGCTGGTTACAGCACCGAAGAAGTCGGCCAGGCCCTCAACGACGAAGGTATTGCCGTGCGCACGGGCCACCACTGCGCACAGCCCATCCTGCGCCGCTTCGGTGTCGAGACCACGGTGCGTCCGTCGCTCGCGTTCTACAACACGTTTGAGGAAATAGACCGGTTGATCGCCGTGGTGTGGCGGCTGGCTTCGGTGCGGCGGAATGGCTGATTTAGCAATACTCGGTGCTATCGAATAAATAGCTTTTAGCGCAGGTGTTCACTTCGCTGGAGGCTATTTTTTATTTCATGCCGTTGGCTCTGTATCTGCAAATTCTTCTCGAAAGGTCTGATACCAGATGAAGCTCAGCGTGCGCACCATGGCCTCGGTGTCGCCCACCAGGGCGGCCACTTTGTCGTCGCCATAGAGGTACACCCAGGACAGGTATTGGTCTACCATGCCGCCAAGCGCGTACGCGCGTCGTCGCAATTCGACATCCTGGATGCGCGGGCCGGAGCGGGTCTGACGGTGTTTTTTGATCGATTTGACGACGGTGTCGATCCAGCCTTCGTTGAAGGCTTCCAGGATTTCGCGGGCCTTGGGAAAGGCCTCATAGTGGTTCAGAAGGCACTTCATCAGGCCTCGGTTCTGCTCGAACAGCATGCAGTAGGCGCGCGTCGCCAGTTCGGCTGATTCTTGCGGCCTGTGGCTGCCGAGCGTCGCAGCTTCCATGCGTTCGCGTAAAAAAACGACGAAATCCTGCAGCAGGCTCTCCAGCAGTCGGTCACGGTCGGGGAAATACTGGTAGAGCGTGCCCTGGGCAATGCCGATATGGGCGCAGATGTCTTGCACCTTCAACAGATCCGGCGATGTTTGTTCCAGCAGCTCACACGCAGCCCAGCGGATGCGCAAGGCTGTACGCACACCCTTGCGCAGATCTTGTGCTTCGAATTCGCCCCGTAGCACGGAACGATAGGCCAGCGGTGCCGGGCATGGACACGAGGGGGGCTCCGGTTTTTGGGGCATGGATCGCATTATTGTCCAAATAAAAAACTGACGTCATAATCATATTTTTTTTGAATTCAGGCTTGTGATGCGAACATGCACCCAGACACTCGCTGCCGAGCTGCGACAGGCGGCTCTTGAGGCGCCCGACAAGCCCTTCATCCGTTTTCCACAGGGCGAATGGACTTTCGGCGCTATCGACCGCGACACCGACGCCTTGGCTGCAGGCCTTTATGCCCAAGGTGTGCGCCAGGGTATGAATGTGAGCTTGATGATGCCCAATTGCATTGAGTTCGCACTCGCCTGGTTTGCGTTGGCCAAGCTGGGTGCGGTAGCCGCACCGGTCAACACGTCGTTCAAAGGCATGGTGCTGGTGAACGCCATCGACCTGGTGGAAAGTGAACTGCTGATCGTGCATGCCAGCCTGTGGCCGCAGCTCGCGGACGTGCGCACGCAGCTTGCAACTGTGCGGCGTATCGTGCACGTCGGTGAAATGGGGGGGGCTGTGGCAGTGGATGACGCTGAGGCTGTGCCGTGGCGCTCGTTGTTTGATGCCGATCACGTCGCACCCCCACCCATCACCGCGGGGTTCGCTGACCTGGCTTTGCTGCTGTACACCTCGGGCACCACTGGCCGTTCCAAGGCTGCGATGATCTCTAACCGCTTCGTGCTGCGCCAGGCCCAGGTGTTCATTGACGGCCTGAAACTGCGGTCTGACGACGTGTTGTATTGCCCGTATCCCATGTTCCACCTCGATGCTGCGGTGATGACCATCGCCCCGGCGCTCATGCTGCGTTGCGTGGCAGCTATCGGGGAGCGGTTCAGCGTGTCGCGCTACTGGGACGAGGTGCGCACCATGCGGGCCACTGTGTTCGACTTCATGGGGGCAACGCTCACCATGCTGTGGAAGCAGCCCCCAACGCCGCGGGACCGCGACCACGCCGCACGTCTGGGTTGGGGTGTGCCACTGCCGGCCTGGGCGCCTGAATTCGAAGAGCGCTTTGGCTGCAGACTGGTCGAGCTGTATGGCGCGACCGAGGTCGGCGGCATCTTGTTCACGCCGCAGGATGCGCCGCGCCGTGTCGGCTCCTGCGGTAAACCGGTCGGGCCGTGGACGGTGCAGTTGGTCGATGCGGACGGTTTCGCCGTTGCCCCCGGCACACCCGGCGAACTCGTGGTGCGCGCGGAGGAACCATCGGTACTGATGGACGGCTACTGGGGTATGCCTGCTGCCACCATTGCGGCGTTTCGCAACCAATGGTTCCACACCGGTGACCTGCTGAAGCAGGACGAAGATGGCTGGTTCTACTTCGTCGGCCGCAAAAAGGACATCGTGCGCCGCCGCGGCGAAAACATCTCCGCTGCAGAGGTGGAGATGGGCGTTGAAGACCATCCTGATGTGCTCGAATGTGCGGTGGTCGGCGTGCCCAGTGACATGACCGAGGAAGAGGTGATGGCCTGTGTTGTGCTGCGCGCCGGAAGCACCCTCGCGCCGATGGAGCTGACCGATTGGTGCGCTGTCCGCATGGCGAAATTCATGGTGCCGCGTTATGTGCGCGTAATGCCGAGTCTGCCCAAAACACCGACCGACAAGGTCGAAAAATTCCGTCTTCTGCAACTAGGCGTCGCCGGCGCCTGGGACAGAGACTCTGTTTGATAAAACCAAGGAAACAGCACATGTCCTACGCCACCCTTACCACCCAAGGCGCGATCAGCATCGTCACGCTGAACCGGCCCGAACGGCTCAATGCTATTGGCGCTGCGCTGCTGACCGATTTCCACCAAGCCATGGTCTGTGCACAGGCCGATCCCGGTACGCGGGCCATCGTGCTCACTGGCGCGGGCCGTGCGTTCTGCGCGGGCGATGATCTGAAGGAATTCGGCGAACAAACGGCCAGCCCTGCGGCCGTGGCCACGACCTGCGAGCAGATTCAGCAGATCACGCGCGACATCATGTTCGGCCCCAAGCTGGTGATCGGCGCGGTCCATGGCTACGCGGTTGGCGGCGGCTTCGAATGGGTGCTGAACTGCGACATGACGGTTGCTGCCGACAATCTCGTCGCTTTCTTTCCCGAGATGGCGCTGGGCCACTTTGTCACTGGCGGCGTCACTCACCTGTTGCCGCAGGCCCTGGGCCACCAACGCGCGATGGAACTCATCGTGCTCGGCGAGCGTCAGGACGCGACGTCCCTGCAGCGCCTGGGCCTGGTGAACCGCGTCGTGCCGCTGGCCGAGATGCTGCCCACCGCAATGGCGCTGGCCGAGCAGGTCGCCGAGCGGTCCACCCTGGCTACCTCGCAGCTCAAGCGCGTGATGACCACCCAGCTCGGCCCGCAACTCATAGGCGCCCTTGAGCATGAGTGCCAGGCTGCGATGCGTTGTTTCGCCGACGCGGACACGGCTGCGAGGATTGGAGCGTTTGCAAAGGCGAAACTGTAAGCGCCCCAGACAGGCTCCTCGTGCTGGAGGCCCGGTCTGCCGGTGGTGGTGCAGCGCACAGGCTGCATTTGCTCTCAGGTCCCTGCTCTATAGCTATACAAATAGTAGCTACATGCTCCCGTATAAATTAGGCCGATGAGAGTTTTTATTGGGAAAATGTGAATCCACCGGTATGGGGAATTCGATAATCCCGGGCATGCGCAGTAAAAACAGTGCCACCCTCATTGGGCTCGTGGCCATCCTCCTCTGGTCTTCCATCGTCGGGCTGATCCGTGCCGTTGCTGAGGGGCTGGGCGCCACGGGCGGTGCGGCCATGATTTACACGGTGGCATCCATGCTGCTGCTGGCGACCGTGGGTTTCACGCCCCTGCGCGAGATGCCCCGGAAATACCTGTTCTGGGGCAGTCTGCTGTTCGTGTCATACGAGCTGTGTCTGGCGCTGTCCATCGGGTACGCAAGCACCCGCCAGCAGGCGATCGAGGTCGGCATGGTCAACTACCTCTGGCCCACGTTCACGCTGCTCGGTGCGATCATTTTTAATGGGCAGCGGGCCAATCTGCTGGTGGTTCCAGGCCTGCTCATTTCGCTGCTGGGCATTGGCTGGGTACTCGGCGGCGAGCAGGGCATTGACGTGGCGGGCATGCTCAGCAATGTCCAGGAAAACCCACTCAGCTATGGGCTCGCATTCACAGGTGCCTTGCTGTGGGCTGCCTACTGCACCGTCACTGCGCGTATCGCCAACGGCAAGAATGGCATCACCCTCTTTTTTATGCTGACCGCCGCCGTGCTGTGGGGAAAGTACCTGCTCAGTGGCGGCGGTGAGATGCACTGGACGCTGTTGACCGGCATCCACCTGGTGCTTGCCGCTGCAGCCATGGGTTTTGGTTATGCCGCATGGAACGTCGGAATTCTTCATGGACATGTGACCGTGCTTGCCGGCGCGTCCTACTTCACGCCGGTGCTGTCTGCTGCGCTTGCTGCGGCAGTCCTTCGCGTGCCTCTCTCCGCCTCGTTCTGGATAGGCGCTTTTATGGTCTGTGGCGGCGCGACCCTGTGCTGGCTTGCGACACGGGATGGCCATAAGCCCTGACCTGGCTGATCAGACCACTGACGGCAAGCATATTCGAGCACAGTTGCGCTGCTTTGCTGAGTGAAGTTCTTCTCTCGCACCAAAGGGCTGCTGGGCTGGGGCGCTGTCAGCCTGGGTGTTTGGTGCGTCGCTGTTCCTGGCGGTGTGGGCGGGCCTGAAGATCAAGCGCCTGGCGGGGCTGTAAAGCTCAGAACACCGACAGCCCGGTGCGCGCCACGAACAGCTCCAGCGCCTTTTTGCCCAGCAGCGAGTTGCCGGTGGTGTCCAGCGCGGGCGACCAGACACACAGCGTGAGCTGGTCGGGCACCACGGCCACGATGCCGCCGCCCACGCCGCTCTTGCAGGGCAGGCCGATGTCGTAGGCGAACTCGCCTGCGGCGTCATAGGTGCCGCAGGTCAGCATCAGGGCATTGATGCGGCGGGCCTGGCGCTCGGTCACCACCTGGCGCTCGGGCAGGTAGGGGTGGGCGCCGTCGCGGCACAGGAAGCCGGTGGCGCGGGCCAGTTGCAGGCAGTTCATCTCGATGGCGCAGTGGTGGAAGTACACGTCCAGCACGGTCGCCACGTCGTTGTCGATCTTGCCGAAACTCTTCATGAAGTTGGCCAGCGCGATATTGCGAAAGCCGGTGGCGGCTTCGGACGCGGCCACTTCGGGGTTGTAGTGGATGGTCTCGTTGGCGATGCTGGAGAGCTGGGCCAGCATCTCGGCCTTGCCCTCGCAGTGGCTCACCAGCCGGTCGGTGACGGCGATGGCACCGGCGTTGATGAAAGGGTTGCGCGGCACACCGTGCTCATGCTCCAGCTGCACCAGCGAGTTGAATGGGTCCCCCGAGGGCTCGCGCCCGATGCGCTCCCACAGCCCGTCGCCCATCAGGCGCATGCCGATGGTGAGGGCAAACACCTTCGAGATGCTCTGGATGGAAAACGGCGTGGCGAAATCTCCCGCTGCAGCCTCCTGCCCGTCAAACGTGCGCAGCGCGATGCCGAACTGCTGCGCCGGCACCCGGGCCAGCGCGGGGATGTAGTCGGCAACCCGGCCCTCCAGCCCCAGGTGTGGGCGGATGGTGGCGGCGATCTCGTCGAGGATGGGCTGGAACTGCATGGGGCGGCGTGGGGCGGTGGCGTGGAAACTGCCCGTGATTGTCGGCCCAAACGCTGGCCCCGGATCTGGTGGATGCCTGCTGAATAGATGCTTTAAAAATGATAGCTAAATGCCAAGATCCAACGAAGGCATGTAGCCGATTTGCCTATGAATTTTGGCGATTTCCGCCCCACATCACTTGAACAGCCGTGCAATCCGGAACGCCGACAGGTCGTACTGCACCGGCCCGCCCAGCACCTGCAGCGCCACGGCTTCACCGATGCCGGCGGAATGTTTGAACCCATGGCCCGAGCAGGCCGAGGCCACCACCACGTTGGGGGTGTCGGGCAGCTGGTCGATGACGAACTGGCGGTCGGGTGTCACGGTGTAGAGGCAGGCGCGCGCCTGGATGGTCTGGCCGGTGACGCCGCGGATACGCGGCGCCACGCGGTCGCGCAGCATGGCCTCGGATTCGGCGGGGACCACGGTGCGGTCGATGGTGTCGGGCGTGGTGGTG
>Ga0208823_1000684_pt1 | contig 28595 bp, 22 predicted proteins | sample AD_UKC075_MetaG_FD_184440 | JGI IMG/M metagenome (GOLD analysis project Ga0208823, IMG submission 184440) | Active sludge microbial communities of municipal wastewater-treating anaerobic digesters from USA - AD_UKC075_MetaG (SPAdes) (version 2) | ecosystem: Engineered > Bioreactor > Anaerobic >... | reverse complement strand
CATCGCCGCCGAGCAGAGCAACACCAGCGTCGTGTTCGCCGAACGGGCGATCCTCAAGGTGTTCCGCCGGGTCGCGCCCGGTGTCAACCCGGACATCGAACTGAGCCGGGTGCTGGTCACGAGCGGGAACCCGCACGTCCCAGTGCTGCTGGGGACCTTCGGTATCGAGACCCCGGCCGGTCCCTGCCCGCTGGGCGTGCTGACCGCGTTCGCGGCGAACGCCGCGGACGGCTGGGAGATGGCCACGGCCAGCACCCGCGATCTGTACGCCGAGGGTGACCTGTACGCCTACGAGGTCGGCGGCGACTTCGCCGGCGAGTCTCACCGGCTCGGGGAGGCGGTCGCGTCGGTGCACGTCGCGCTGGCCGCCGCGCTGGGCACCTCGACCGACACCCTCCCGGTCGCCGCGATGAGGGACCGGCTGACCGCGGCGGTGGCCGCGGTGCCGGCGCTGGGGGAGTACCGCGATGCGATCGCGGCGCGCTTCGCCGAACTCGAGGGCCGGCAGGTGGCCGTCCAGCGGGTCCACGGTGACCTGCACCTGGGACAGGTGCTCCGGACCCCGGACACCTGGCTGGTGATCGACTTCGAGGGCGAACCGGGGGCGCCACTGGATCGTCGTCGCGCCCCGGACTCCCCGTTGCGCGACGTGGCCGGCATGCTGCGGTCGCTGTCCTATGCCGCCTACCAGCCGCTGGTCGCATCGGGTCCGGAGTCCGGCGCCGATCGGCAACGCGCGGCCCGGGCCAGGGAGTGGCTGCAGCGCAACGTCGCGGCGTTCTGCGACGGCTACGCCGCGGAGTCCGGTGCCGACCCGCGGGCGTCTGCCGACGTGCTGGCCGGCTACGAACTGGACAAGGCCGTGTACGAGGCGGTCTACGAGGCCCGGCACCGGCCGGGCTGGCTGCGGATTCCGCTGGACTCGATCGCCAGACTGGTGCGCTGACACCCGCCCCCGGTGCACCGGCCGGTTTCCGGCCCGGACTTGTCGGAGGTGCCGTCTACGGTAGTTCTCGATGGCCTTTCACATTCACCGCGCGGAACGCACCGACGTTCTGGCGGACGGCCTCGGGGGATTGCTGTCGACACCGCCCGATGACCCGTTCGCCGAGGATCTCGTCGTCGTCCCCGCCCGCGGTGTCGAGCGCTGGCTGTCCCAGCGCCTCTCGCATGTGCTGGGCAGGGGTACTGATGCCGGTACCGGCGCCGACGGGGTCTGCGCGGGTGTGACGTTCCGCTCGCCGGCCTCGCTGATCGCGGAGATCAGCGGCACCCGCGAGGATGACCCATGGTCACCGGAGGCCATCACCTGGCCGCTGCTGGAGGTCATCGACGCCAGTCTCGACGAGCCGTGGTGCGAACTGCTGGCCCGACATCTGGGGCACTTCTCCGACGGGGAGGAGCGGGAACTGCGGCGGGGTCGCCGGTACGCCGTATCCCGGCGACTGGCCGGCCTCTTCGTCTCCTATGCCCGGCAGCGGCCGGAACTGCCGGCCGGTTGGCTGGCCGCTGACACCGGCCAGACGCCCTCCGACCTGACCTGGCAGGCCCATCTCTGGCGACGACTGGTGGACCTGATGGGCATCGACCCGCCGCATGTCCGGCATGCCGATACCGTTGCGCGGTTGCGGCAATCGGGTGCAGAGCTACCGCATCGGCTGTCGCTGTTCGGGTACACCCGGCTGGCCGTCACCGATATCGAACTGCTCGAGGCGCTGTCGGTCCACCACGATCTGCACCTGTGGCTGCCGCATCCCAGCGCTGCGCTGTGGGCGGCGCTGCGCGACCAGCGCGGGGCCGTCCCGCGGCAGGCGGATGACAGCCACCGACAGGCGCGGAACCCGGTGCTGGCCAGCCTCGGCCGCGACGTCCGGGAACTCCAGCGCGGACTGCCGGCCGGGGTGGCCACCGACGAATTCCTGCCGGGTCCCGCCCGGCCGGACACCCTGCTCGGTTGGCTGCAGGCCGATATCGCCGCCAACTCCGTTGCTCCGCAAGGCCGTTCGCTGCACCCGTCCGACAGATCGGTCCAGGTGCACTGCTGCCACGGCCCGGCCCGGCAGGTCGACGTGCTGCGCGAGGTACTGCTGGGCCTGCTCGCCGACGACCCGACCATGGAGCCGCGCGACATCCTCGTCATGTGCCCCGACATCGAGACCTACGCCCCCTTGATCGGGGCGGACTTCGGGCTCGGCGAGGTGGTGGCCGGCGCGCATCCCGCGCACCGGTTGCGGGTGCGTCTGGCCGACCGGTCGCTGGTGCAGACCAACCCGCTGCTCGGCATCGCCGCCCAACTGCTCGAACTGGCGGGGAGCCGGGCCACCGCGTCGCAGGTGCTCAACCTGGCCAATGCCGAACCGGTTCGGGCCCGGTTCGGGTTCACCGACGACGACCTGCAGAACATCACCGACTGGGTGCGGGAGGCGAATGTCCGGTGGGGCTTCGACCAGGCCCACCGCATCCCGTTCGGGGTGGACTTCGTGCACAACACCTGGCAGTTCGGGGTGGACCGGATCCTGGCCGGGGTGGCACTCTCCGACGACTCGCAGTCCTGGATCGACAAGACCCTGCCCCTCGACGATGTCGGCAGCAACAGCGTCGAACTCGCCGGACGGCTCGCCGAACTGGTGTGCCGACTGCGGGCCGTGATCGGCAGCCTGACGGGTACGCAGTCGCTGAGCGCCTGGGTCACCGCCCTGACCGAGGGCATCGGGCTGCTCACCCGGGTCGGCGACGACGACGCCTGGCAGATCAGCCAGTTGCACCGCGAACTCAACGATGTGCTGGCACGGGCCGGCGACCGCGCCGGCACCGAACTGCGACTGGCCGATATCCGCCAGTTGCTGCAGCGCCATCTGGCCGGGCGGCCCACCCGCGCCAACTTCCGCACCGGAACCTTGACGGTCTGCACGATGGTCCCGATGCGGTCCGTGCCGCACCGGGTGGTCTGCCTGGTCGGCCTCGACGACACCGTCTTTCCGCGTGCCGGCGGTGTCGACGGCGACGACGCCCTGGCCCGCGAGCCGCGGACCGGGGAGCGCGACGTCCGTTCCGAGGACCGGCAACTGCTGCTCGACGCGATCTGCGCGGCGACCGACACCCTCGTGATCACCTACACCGGGGCCAACGAGTACTCCGGTCAGCCCCGCCCGCCGGCGGTGCCGCTGGCGGAGTTGCTGGATGCCCTCGACGCCACCACCGACACGCCGGTGCGCGACCGGATCGTCGTCCACCACCCCCTGCAGCCGTTCGACCGGCGCAACGTCGAACCGGGCGCCTTGGTGACCGCGGAGCCCGATGAGCCGTTCAGCTTCGACACCGGCATGCTCGACGCCGCCCGCGTCGCGGCGGGAGAGCGCACCGACCGGCCCCGACTGGCCGCCGCGCCGCTGCCGCCGGAACCGGCAACGGACGTGTCCCTGGCCGAGTTGATCGCCTTCTTCAGAGACCCGGTCAAGGGCTTCTTCCGCGCCCTGGACTTCACGCTGCCGGCCGAGGTCGAGGGTGTGCAGGACGCCATGCCGGTGGAGATCGACGCCCTCCAACAGTGGACCGTCGGGGACCGGATGCTGACCGACATGCTGCGCGGCATGCCCCCGCAGCGCGCCCTGGAGGCCGAATGGTGCCGCGGCACCCTGCCGCCCGGGCAGTTGGGCTGGCGGCAGGCCAAGGAGATCCGGGACCAGGCCGAACTGCTGGCCCGCGAGGCCGCGCAGCAGCGCACCGGGACGCCCCGCGCGATCGACGTCGACGTCGACCTCGGCGACGGCCGCCGGTTGGCCGGGACGGTCTCGCCGGTGTACGGCACCAGGCTGGTCACCGTGACCTACTCCAAGCTCGACGGTAAACATCTGCTCGCGGCGTGGATTCCGTTGCTGGCACTGGCCGCCCACGCGGGGAGGACGGAGTGGTCGGCGGTGTGCATCGGCCGTCCGAAGCGGGGAACGACACCGCGGCGCGAGGAGATCGGCCGGCCGCAGGAATCGGCCGTCGACCTGCTGCGCGACCTCGTCGCGATCTTCGACGCGGGACGGCGGGAGCCGATCCCGTTGCCACTAAAAACCTCCTACGCCTTCGCCGAGGCGCGGTTCAGCGGGGACGACCCGATCCATGCGGCGGGAAAGCGGTGGCGGTCGGGACGATTCCCCGGCGACGACGCCGCAGCAGCGCACGTTCGGGCCTGGGGTGCGGGGGCGCCGCTGCGCACCCTGCTGGAGCCGCCCCGGGCGGGCGAGGAACACCCCGGCGAGGACACCCGACTGGGCGCCTATGCGGCACGGCTCTGGTTGCCGATGCTGCGAGCCTGTGAGGCGGCCCGCTGATGGAGCCCCGTCCGTTCGACATCCTCGGCCCGCTGCCGGCCGCCGCGTCGGTGACCGTGCTGGAGGCCAGCGCCGGCACCGGCAAGACCTTCACCCTGGCCGGACTGGTGACCCGCTACATCGCCGAGGGCGTGGCGACGCTCGATCAGATGCTGCTGGTCACCTTCAGCCGAGCCGCCACCCAGGAACTGCGGGACCGGGTGCGCCGCCAGATCGCCGATGCGGTGCGGGCCTTCGGTGACCCGGCCGCCGCCGGCGATAACCAGGTGCTGACCAGGCTGCTCGAGGGCAGTCCGGAGGAACGGCAACGGCGCCGCGAGCGCCTGGGTGACGCGCTGGCCGGGTTCGACGCGGCGACGATCGCCACCACCCATCAGTTCTGCAACCTGGTGCTGCACTCCCTCGGGGTCGCCGGTGACACCGACGCCGGCGTGGAACTGGTCGAAAGCCTCGACGACCTGGTCACCGAGATCGTCGACGACCTCTACCTGGCCCGGTTCGGACGAGATCGCGACGAACCGCTCCTGAGCTACACCAGTGCGCTGGACCTGGCCCGTTCGGTGGCGACCAACCCGTCGACCGAACTGCGGCCCCGTGAACCCGAGCCCGGCACCCGCGCCGCGATCTGCCTGGAGTTCGCCACCGCGGTGCTGGCCGAGTTGGAGATCCGCAAACGCCGCCTCGGCATCCTCGGTTACGACGACCTGCTGACCCGGCTGGCCGACGCGCTCGAACCGGAGGACTCCCCGGCCCGGCAGCGGATGGCCGGACGCTGGCCGATCGTGATGGTCGACGAGTTCCAGGACACCGACCCGGTGCAGTGGCAGGTCATCCAGCGGGCTTTCGCCGGAGTGTCCACGGTGATCCTCATCGGCGACCCGAAACAGGCCATCTACGCCTTCCGCGGCGGGGACATCATCACCTACCTCGACGCCGCTGACACCGCTGGCGACAAGCAGACCCTCACGACGAACTGGCGCAGCGACGGCGCACTGGTCGACCGTCTGCAGACGGTGCTGCACGGTGCCGCCCTCGGCGATCCGCGCATCGTCGTGCGCAGCGTGGCCGCCCACCACCAAGGCAGCCGGCTGGCCGGAGCCCCCCGCAACGACCCCTTCCGGCTGCGGGTGGTGACCCGCAAGACGTTCGGGCGCAGCGGAACCCGCACGATCGGGATCGACGACCTGCGCGCTCACATCAGCAGAGACCTGGCCGCCGATATCGGCCTGCTGCTGTCCGCCGGTGCGGTTCCCGGGGGTGCGACGTTCGACGGCCGTCCCGTCCGGGCCGGTGACATCGCGGTGATCGTCGAGAAGCACAAAGACGCCCGGGTCTGCTTCCAGGCGCTGACGGAAGCCGGTATCCCGGCGGTCTACACCGGCGACTCCGATGTCTACGCCTCCGATGCCGCCGATGACTGGATGGCACTGCTGGAGGCTTTCGACCAACCGCACCGACCCGGGGTGGTGCGCGCCGCCGCGACCACGGGTTTCTTCGGCAAGACCGCTGCCGACCTGGCCGTCGGCGGTGACGCCCTGACCGACGCCATCGCCGAGACGGTGCGGGAATGGGCCGACAACGCCCGCGAGTGCGGGGTGGCCGCGGTCCTGGCGGCCGCCGAAGTCGCCGGGATGGGCTCACGGGTGCTGGGCTGGCACGGTGGTGAGCGGTACATGACCGATATGGCCCACCTCACCCAACTCCTCCAGGAGGCCGCCCACCGGGACCATCTCGGACTGCCGGCGTTGCGGGACTGGCTGCGCGGCAGGCGCGATGAGCGCAGTCGCGCCGCCGAGCGCTACCGCCGACTGGACAGCGACGCCGCGGCGGTGCAGATCATGACCGTGTGGGCCAGTAAGGGCCTGCAGTTCCCGATCGTGTACCTGCCGTTCGCTTTCAACCGCAATGTCCAGGACCGCGATCCGATCCTCTTCCATGACGGCGGCACCCGCTGTCTGCACATCGGCGGCCCGGAAGCCCCGGACTATGCGGAGGTGGGGCGGCTCAGCCGGCAGGAGGTGGCCGGCGACGACAGCCGTCTGATGTACGTTGCGATGACCCGGGCGCAGTCACAACTGGTGGTGTGGTGGGCGCCCTCCCGCGATGAACCCAATGGCGGACTGTCCAGGCTGCTGCGGAGCCGCCGGCCCGGTGATGCCGAGATCGCCGACGTCTGTCAACCCAAGACGCTGACCGACGAGGCGGCCATGGAGCTGCTGCGGGAGTGGGAGGCCGCCGGTGGTCCGGTGCTGGAGGAGTCGGTGATCGCACCTGTGCCGCCCCTCCCGGCCTCGCGCGCGCCGGAGGATTTGCGCGCCAGACACTTTCACCGGCACATCGACACCGGTTGGCGCCGCACGTCGTACTCCGGACTGGTGCGTTCCGCCCAGGAGCAGGTCGGGGTGGGCAGCGAACCGGAGACCGTCGACCTCGACGACGAAGTGCCCGATATTGCGCTGGTGACACCGGCCGCCGACGCCGACCGACCCTCGCCGATGGCGGATCTGCCGACCGGGGCGAAGTTCGGGTCGCTGGTGCACGCCGTGCTGGAGACCGCTGACCCGTGGGCGGCTGATCTGGAGGCCGAGCTGACCTCCCAGATCGACAGGCATGCGGTGTGGTGGTCGGTGGACGTGCCCGCCGCCGAGTTGGCGGCGGCCCTGGTTCCGATGCACGACACCCCGCTGGGTCCGCTGGCCGGCAACCGCACACTGCGTCAGATCGGGCTCGCGGACCGGTTGTGCGAGTTGGACTTCGAGTTTCCGCTGGCCGGCGGCGACCTCCGGGGCCGCGGTGCGGGTCAGCCCGAGATCCGGTTGGCCGATGTCGGGCGACTCCTGTCCGAACACCTGGCCACCGGTGATCCGATGGCGCCCTATGTCGACCGGCTGACTGACGCCGCGCTGGGCGGCCAGGCCCTTCGCGGGTATCTCAGCGGATCTCTCGACGTGGTGCTGCGGGTTCCCGACGGCGCCGGGCATCGCTACCTGGTGGCCGACTACAAGACGAACTGGCTCGGTGATGCCGACCGGCCGCTGAGCGCGGCGGACTACAGCCCGGCCCGGATGGCCGAAGCCATGCTGCACTCCGACTACCCGCTGCAGGCGTTGCTGTACTGCGTTGTGCTGCATCGCTTTCTGCGCTGGCGACAGCCGGGATACGGCCCGGAGGCCCACCTCGGCGGGGTGCTGTACCTGTTTCTGCGCGGAATGTGCGGGCCGGACACTCCGGTCACCGGCGACCACCCCGCGGGGGTGTTCGGCTGGCGGCCGCCGGCGTCGTTGGTGACCGAACTCTCCGACCTGTTGGACGGGAACCTTCTCGAGGGACGGGAGAAGCGGTGAGCGGATCGGTGGGTGCGCCCGCGCAGGACACCGCGGACTGGCGGCGCAGCATCGCGGCCGACGGGCTGCTGCGGGAGTTCAACGATGCGGGTGTGCTGGAGTCCTCCGACGTTCTGGTGGCCCGGCGGCTGACCGAGTTGGCCGGGGTCGACGACCCGCAGGTGGCACTGGCGGTGGCCTTCGTGGTGCGGGCCCTGCGTGGCGGTTCGGTCTGCCTGGACCTGACCACGCTGGCCGAGCAGGTGGGACATGCAGAGCTGTCCTGGCCGCAGCCGCGGCGGTGGCTGGACGCCGTGGCCGCCAGCGCGCTGGTCGCCGAACAGTCGGTGCTGCACGTCGACGGCGGTCTGCTCTACCTGGACCGGTACTGGATCGAGGAGCGCCGGGTCGCCGAGGATGTGCTGGCACTCAGTGCTGCCCGGCGCAGCGGTCCGCAGCTCGACGTCGGCCGGCTGTTCCCGCCGCCCTACACCGAGCAGCGCGGAGCGGCGGAGGTCGCGTTGTCCCGGGCGCTGACCGTGCTCACCGGCGGCCCAGGCACGGGGAAGACCACGACCGTGGCCAGACTGCTTGCGCTGCTGGCCGAACAGGCCGAACTCGGCGGCCGGCCCCCGCTGCGGATTGCGTTGGCCGCCCCGACGGGTAAAGCCGCCGCCCGGTTGCTGGAGGCGGTGCGCGGGGAGGTGCAGGCGCTCGATGCGGCCGACGCCGCCCGACTGCCCGCACTGGGCGCCACCACCCTGCACCGGCTGCTGGGCAGCCGGCCGGACACCGCGTCGCGGTTCCGGCACAACCGGGACAACCGGTTGCCCCATGACGTCATCGTCGTGGACGAGACCTCGATGGTGTCGCTGACCATGATGGCCCGATTGCTGGAGGCGGTCCGACCGGAGTCGCGGCTGGTCCTGGTCGGCGACCCCGACCAACTGGCCTCGGTGGAGGCGGGCGCGGTGCTGGCCGACCTCGTCGAGGGCCTGACCGCCGGGGGCGCCGACAGTCCGGTCGCCCGACTGAGCACATCACACCGGTTCGGTGCGTCCATCGGGATGCTGGCCCAGGCGATCCGCGTCGGTGACGCCGATGCGGCACTCGAGGTGCTGGCCGGCGGCGGCGACCACATCGAGTGGGTGCAGACCGAATCCCCGGCGGGCATCCTGCGCAAAGTCCTTGTCCCGCATGCGCTTGCGTTGCGCGAGGCGGCGCTGCTCGGCGACGGCCCGGCCGCGCTGGCCACCCTCGAACAGCATCGGATGCTGTGTGCGCACCGGCGCGGTCCCTACGGGGTGGCGCACTGGAACCGCCAGATCGAGCGCTGGCTGGCCGAGCAGACCGATATGCCGGTGTGGGCGGCCTGGTACCCCGGGCGGCCGGTGCTGGTGACGGCCAACGACTACGGACTCGGCCTGTACAACGGCGACACCGGGGTGGCGGTGCTTCGGAACGGCGACCTGCGCGCGGTGATGAGCGGTGCCACCGGGCCGGTGGAATTGGCCCCCGGCCGGCTGGCCGACATCGAGACCATGCACGCCATGACGATCCACAAGAGCCAGGGCAGCCAGGCCACCGAGGTGACCGTGCTGCTGCCGCCGCCGGACTCCCGGCTGCTGACCCGCGAACTGCTCTACACCGCGGTGACCCGAGCCCGGGAGAAGGTTCGGCTGATCGGCTCGGCCGAGCAGTTGCGGGCGGCGGTGGAACGCCGGGCGGTGCGGGCGACCGGTCTGAGCCGCCGCCTGGTCGGGGCCGGCTCCGGCTGATCCGCACCGTGATGAATCGACCACAAGCGGGTACTCATCGTCGTGGGACAGGCGAAGCCTGCCCTTACCGAGGGCCTACTCTGATAGGGGATGGGCACAATGGAGGATCAGAACCGCGACGGCAGCACCAATGACGTCGAGAAGCGCTGGAACGATCCGGTGCAGTTCCGCGCCGCGGTGACCTATGCGGTCATGGTGATCGCTCTGGCCGGAGTCGCGTTCACGGCCACGGCGATCTGGCGTTCCCTGCTCGCCGCGATCCTGGTGCCGGGGATTCTGTTCGGCGGCGGTATCGGCGGGCTGATCCGCACCTATCGGGTGTGGCGCGCTGAGGGGGTGTGGCCGATCTGGCAGGCCGCGTCCTGGTTCCTGCTGATGCTGGCGCTGTTCTGCCTCGGTATCCCGTTCTCCGTGGGGCAGTAGCTTTCCGCATACTCATCGGGTGAGCGAAGGTTTTCAGCCACTGGCCGGAGTGCGGGTCGTGGAGATTTCCAGTTTCGTGGCGGTTCCCCTCGCGGGCATGACCCTCGCCGCACTCGGGGCCGACGTGGTCCGCGTCGACCCGGCCGGCGGTGCCGCCGATGCCGGTCGCTGGCCCCTGACCGAGACCGGCGAGAGCATCTACTGGGCCGGTCTCAATCGCGGCAAACGATCTATGGCCGTCGACATGCGCAGTGCGGAGGACCGCGATCTGGTGGTCCGGCTGATCGCCGCGGCCGGAGTCTTCATCACCAATGCGGCCGGGCGGCCATGGCACTCCTACGAGACGCTGGCCGAACGGCGCGCGGACCTCATCCACCTGGAGGTGGTCGGACGCGCTGACGGCACCACCGCGGTGGACTACACCGTCAATGCCGCCACCGGCTTCCCGCTCGTCACCGGTCCCGCGGACCATCTCGGACCGGTGAACCACGTGATGCCCGCCTGGGATGTCAGTTGCGGGCTCTACGCCGCGCTCGCGGTGCTGGCGGCGCTACGCCGGCGCGACGCGACCGGACTGGGGGGTGCCATTCGGCTGCCCCTCGACGATGTCGCTCTCGCGACCGCGGCCAACCTCGGTTTCCTCACCGAGGTACTGGTCAGCGGTCGGCAACGGCCCCGCCTGGGTAACGCGGTATTCGGCCAGTACGGCCAGGATTTCGCCAGCAGCGACGGGCACTGGTTCATGGTGGTGGCCCTGACCCCGCGGCACTTCACCGACCTCACCGAACTGACCGGTACCGGCAGCGCCGTCGCGGCGGTGGCTGACGCGCTGGGTGTGGACTTCAGCGATGAGGGCACCCGGTACGAGCACCGCGACGTCCTCTCCGCGCTGTTCGCCGCCTGGTTCCGCAGCCACACCGCGGAAGAGATCGGCGCTGCGCTGCAGGGCAGTTCGGTGCTGTGGGAGCGCTATCGGGACTTCGCCGAGGTGGCCGCCGGCGATCGGGTGCAGGGCAATCCGCTGTTCGCGCCGCTGGAACAGCCGCGGATCGGGACCTACCTTGCGCCCGGCCTGCCGATCTCGGTGGATGGTCTGCACCCGCGGGTCGCCGCAGCGCCGGAACTGGGCCGGGACAACGCGGCGGTGGTGTCGGAATGGTTGGGCGGATGACGCCGGGAGCGCTCGTGCGATTGCTGGACGTCGTTGAACAGGAACCGGATTCGTTCATCGGATCGCCGAACGGTCCGGTGGGGAAGCGCGCCTATGGCGGGCACCTGGCGGCGCAGGCCTTGGCGGCCGCCTGCCGCACCGTAGGGTCCGATCGGGTACCCACTGCCGTACACGTCCAGTTTCTGCGCGGCGGGGATGCCGGAGTGCCGGTGCGCTATCAGGTAGAGCGTGTTCACGACGGTCGGACGACGTCCTCGCGCAGGGTCCTCGGCCATCAGGAGGACCGACTGCTCATCAGCGCCACGGCACTGTTCGCCGTTCCCGCCATGGGTCCCGCGCACACCGACACCACGGCCGCCGAGGATCCGGACGCCCTGCCGCACACCGGTCCGATCGGCCCGGCCCCGGCGTTGCCGGCAGCTGAGGTCGACGTCCGCATTCATGACGAGTGCTCGGGGGCGGCGGAATTCGTCCGGCGGATGTGGTGGCGGGTCACCGGTGACCTGCCCGATGACCCGATACTGCACGCCTGTCTGGCGCTCTACGTCACTGACATCTACGGCGTCGACCCGGTGCTGGCCGTACACGGACACTCGATGACCGACCGAAGCCATCACGCGGCCACCACCGACTCCTCGACCTGGTTTCACCGCGATGTTCGGGCAGATCGGTGGAATCTGCTGGAATGCCGTTCGCCCGCGGCGGCGCGGGGGCGCGGGGTGATGACCGCGGGACTGTATGACGCTGCCGGTGTGCGGGTGGCGACCATCGTGCACGAGGGCCAGGCCGTCACGCGAGTGCCGTAGCGCCGCGGTAGCCGCCGGCAAGCTCTCGCCGGCGGTAGTCGCGGGCAGGTTCTCGCTATTGCGTCGCGCTGGCTCCCGAGATTCCGCCGCCTCGGTGCTCGGCGCGGGGAACACCGCACATGGTTCCTCCGCCTCTGAGCGACTCCGGGCGAGCGACTCCGGGCGAGCGACTCGGGGGGAGTGACTCGGGGAGCGACTCGGGGGAGCGACTGTGCGGTTCAGCCGGTGGGGCCGAATGAGAGTCGCTCGGAGTCGCTCAGAGATGGAATCACCGAGTCCCCCCTGCCCCGGCGAACTGGATCGAGTCGCTCGAAGGTGGAATGACTCAGGTCGAATGTCCCGGCGGACGAAACGGCGGACGAAACGGCGGACGAGACGACGAACGAGACGGCGGACGATTCAAAGTCGCTCGGGAGTCGCTCGGGAGTCGCGCGGAGTGACCGCCCCTAAAGCTCGGCGACCTCGAGTTCCAGTAACTCGGCGAGCCGGGCGCGTGCGGCCTCCTTGCGGGTCGGAAGGTGCGCGGAGGGGAACAGTGTGTCCACCGGCTCGTACTCCCGCAGCGTGCGGCGGGCGACCGTCAGTTTGTGCACCTCGGTGGGTCCGTCGGCGATCGCCAGCGACTGCGACGCCACCAGCATCTTGACGAACGGCATCTCGTCGGAAACCCCCAACGAGCCGTGTACCTGCATGGCGCGCATCACCACGTCGTGCAGCACCTTCGGCATCGCCACCTTGACCGCCGCGATGTCGCGCCGCACCTTCTGGTAGTCGTGGTACTTGTCGATCTTCCACGCGGTCCGCAGCACCAGCAGCCGGAACTGCTCGATCTCGATCCAGCTGTCGGCGATCTTCTCCTGGGTCATCTGGAAGTCGCCCAGCGGACCCCGCCGGGTCTGCCGTGACACCGCCCGTTCGCACATCATGTCGAAAGCTTTGCGCGCCAGGGCGATCGTTCGCATGGCGTGATGAACCCGGCCGCCACCCAGGCGGGTCTGGGCGATCGCGAAGGCCTGCCCCTCCCCGCCCAGGACGTGGTCGGCCGGCACCCGGACGTCGGTGTAGCGCACGTATCCGTGCGACGCGTGCGTCGAAGCCTCTCCGCCGACCCCGACATTGCGCACGATCTCGATCCCAGGCGTCTCGGCCGGCACGATGAACAGCGACATCTTCTGGTGGGTGCGGGCTTCGGGGTTGGTCACCGCCATCACGATGAAGAACGACGCGTAGCGCGCGTTGGAGGAAAACCACTTCTCCCCGTTGATCACCCAGTCGTCACCGTCGCGGACCGCCGAGGTGGTGAACAGACCCGGGTCCGATCCACCCTGCGGTTCGGTCATCGAATAGCACGACGAGATCTCCCCATTCAGCAACGGCTGCAGATAACGCTGCTTCTGCTCCTCGGTGCCGAAAAGTGCCAGAATCTCCGCGTTCCCGGAATCAGGGGCCTGGGATCCGAAAACAGCCGGCGCCCAACGGGATCGGCCCACGATCTCGTTGAGCAGTGCCAGCTTCACCTGGCCGTAGCCCTGTCCGCCGAGATCCGGGCTCAGATGCGCCGCCCACAGCCCCTGATCCTTCACCTTCTGCTGCAGGGGCCGCAGTACCGCCATCAGGCGGGGATTCTTCTTGTCATAGGGGTCCAGCGGCGCGTGGTCCAGGGGCTCCAGATCGTCGCGCATGAACTGCTCGACCCAGTCGAGTTTGCGCTGATACTCCGGATCGGTCTCGAAATCCCACATCAGCCCAGTGTGCCCCCGATCAGGGGACGACGACAGCCCGCCCCGTCACCCGGCCGTCGCGTAGGTCGCGGTAGGCCTGAACGCCCTCATCGAGGGTGTACCTCGAGCTTTCGGTGCTGACCTGTCCGGTGGCCGCCAAGGCCAGCAGTTCGACCAGTTCGGGTCGGCTTCCCCAGTACGTGGTGGCGATGCTGACCTCATAGGGCTGGGAGAAGAACGACAGCGGAACCTGCCCGCCGCCGATGCCCACGATCGTCACATCGGCCATGCCCCGTGCGGCGGCGAGAGCCAGTTCCATGGTGGGCGTGGCACCGACGAAGTCGATCACGACATCGGCGCCGCGGCCGCCGGTCAGATCCCGGATGTGCTGCGCGGCTTCGGAATCCGAGTGCACGGCATGGTGCGCCCCGACGTTTTGCGCGAGGTCCAGGGCCGCGTCCTTCACATCGACGGCGACGACCTGCGCGGCGGTGGTGGCCCGGGCGATCTGGACGCCGACGTGGCCGAGACCACCGACACCGATCACCACGATGGTGGCGTCCGGGGTCAGCTTGGACCAGGACCGGCGGATCGCGTGGTACGGAGTCAGTCCGGCGTCGGTCAGTGGGGCGGCGGTGACCGGATCCAGGCCGTCGGGCAGCGGGACCAGATGTCTCTGGTGTGGCACCAGCAGGTAGTCGGCCATCCCGCCGTTCGCGCCCAACCCGCCGCCGTTGACCGTGGTCGGGCGTTCGCAGTAGTTCTCCATGCCCACCGCGCAGCGCGCGCAGACCCCGCAGCCCCATGCGCCGTAGACGGCGACCGGGTCGCCCTCCGACAGTCCGGTCACGCCGGATCCCAGTGCGTGCACCCACCCGGCGGTCTCATGTCCCAGCGTCATCGGCAGTCGCCACATCGCCGACACGTCCAGTTCGTAGAGGATGTGCAGGTCGGAGTGGCAGGCTCCGGCCGCTCCGACCTTGACCACCACCTCACCCGGTCCGGGTGTGGGATCGGGGATCTCCCGGAGTTCCGGCTCGCGGTCGAACTCCACCATCTGCAAGGCCCGCACGCCTGCCATGCTGTCACACGTGTGGGAGCTCAGCCGGGTCATCGGCCGAGAGGTTCTGGGCCCGGACCAACGGCCGGTGGGCAGGCTCGCCGATCTGACGGTCCGCCTGGATGCCGACGGGGATCCGCAGCGGGTCCACCGCTTGTTGGTGACCCACCGGGGTGCGTCGGCGCTGGTGCCCTGGGACGCCGTGGCGGCCCTGCACCGCGGCCTGGTCGTGCTGCGCACCGCAGACCTCGGGCCGTTCCGGATCGACTCCATCGCCGACGCGCTGCACCCCGCCGAGATTCTGCTGCGCCGGGACCTACTGGACACCCAGGTCGTCGATGTGGCGGGCCAGCGACTGGCGCGGGTTGGTGATGTGCTGCTGACCCGCACCGCCGATGTCGGACTGGATGTGGCCGGAATCGAGGTCGGTTTCGGCGCCGTTCTGCGTCGGCTGGGCCTGTCCGGCCTGGCCGGGGGTGCCCGCACCGACATCGTCTCCTTCGCTGATCTCCACCTGACCTCCGAGCGCGGCCACGCGGTTCAGCTGTCCACCCCGCGGGCCGCGGTGCACCGGCTTGGGCCACGCGAACTGGCGGCCCTGGTCAGCCGGGTGGACACGGACTCGGCGACGGAGATCCTCAGTGTCAGGGAGCCGACGGTGGCCGCCGAAGCCCTGACCTCCGCGCACCCGGAGGTCAGTGAGCGGGTGCTGCGCGCCATGCCGCGGCGACTGGCCGCCCGCATCGTCGCGGCCATGCCTGCCGAGCATGCGGGCCGATGGCGGCAACGGCTTGCCGGCGGCCCGGATGTGGGCCGCCGAATACTCCGGTCGCGGGTGTGGTCCCGCCGTCACCTCAACTGGCACCCTGACGGCGATAGCCGGTGAGAATGATGAAGCGGGGCAGCAGGGTTCGGCTGGCCGCACTGACGGCGGTGCTGGGCCCCGGTCTGCTGGCCGGTCTCTCCGATGACGACCCGGCCGGCATCACGACGTATTCGGTGCTCGGCGCCGACCACGGCTATCAACTGCTGTGGGTGCTGCTGCTGTCCACGGTGGCACTGGTGATCTTCCACGGCCTGGCCGCCCGGATGGGTGTGGTCACCGGCCAGGGCCTCATCGGCCTGGTCCGGCAGCGCTACGGAGTGAAGATCGGTGGTGCGGTGCTGGCCACCCTGGTGGTCGCCAACATCGGCACCACCTGCGCCGAGTTCGCCGGTATCGCAGCGGGTTTCGAGATCTTCGGGGTCAGCCGCTACATCAGCGTGCCGGTCGCCGCGGTGCTGGTTTCAGTGCTGGTGCTGCGGGGCAGTTTCCACCGCGTCGAACGGTTGCTGCTGGCGGTGTCGACGGTGTTCCTGGCCTATATCGCCTCCGGTTTCCTGGCCGGTCCGGACTGGGGCGCCGCGCTGCGGGGGACGGTGGTGCCGAGTATGCCGCTGACCGGCGAGGCCATCGCCCTCGTGACCGCGACGCTGGGCACCACGCTGGCACCGTGGGGGCTGTCGTTCATGCAGTCCTACGCGGTCGACAAGAAACTCCGCCCCGAGGACCTGCGCGCCGAACGCGTCGACGTCGTCACCGGCGCGGTGCTGACGGGAGTGATCGGCTTCTTCGTGGTGGTGGCCTGCGCGGCCACCCTCCACCGCGACGGCCTACGGATCGACGACGCCGCCGACGCCGCCGTCGCCCTGCAACCACTGGCCGGCGAGGCCGCCGCGACACTGTTCGCGATCGGGTTGATCGGGGCGTCCTTCCTGGCGGCGTCCATCCTCCCGCTGTCCACGGCCTACTCGGTGTGCGAGTACGCGGGATTCGAGGCGGCCATCGACGACCCCTACCGCGAAGCGCGCACGTTCTACCTGACCTACGCGATCATCAGCCTGATCGGCACCGTCATCGTGCTGGCCCCGGGGGTGCCGTTGGTGACGATCCTGGTGGGCACCCAGGTGCTCAACGCGGTGTTGCTGGTGCCCCTGCTGATCGCGATGGTCGGGTTGGGCCGCGATCGCGACCTGATGGGTGAGTTCGCCAGCGGCCGGACCGCCACCGCCGTCTACCTGGTGACCACCACGGTCGTCGTGGCGTGTGTGGTCACACTCGGGTTGACACTGCTGATCGGCTGAGCCGGTCGCGTAGCCTGTGCGCGATGTCCATCGAGGTGCGCAAGGCCCGCCGATCCGATATACCCGCGCTCGCGCGCGTGCTCGGCCGCGCCTTCCAGGACGATCCGGTGATCAGTTGGCTGCAACCGGACCCCGTCCGGCGTGCGGCGGCGGTGCCCGGATTCTTCGGCGCGATGACCCGGCACCACTTCATGTCCGGAGCGGGGGTGGAGATCGCCGTGTCCGAGTCTGGGGTGGGTGCCGCGGCGCTGTGGGATCCGCCGGGCCGCTGGGAACAGACGCCCCGGGAGCAACTCGCGATGGTGCCCGCGGTGCTCCGGACCTTCCGCGGCCGGCTGGGTGTCGTGCGGGCGTTGTCCGAGCAGATGAAGGCGGTGCACCCGGAGGAACCGCATTGGTATCTGGCCGTCATCGGCAGCGACCCCGAAGCGCGCGGTGGCGGGTTCGGCAGTGCGCTGATGCGGTCCCGGCTGGACCGTTGCGACGCCGAGTGCGCGCCGGCCTACCTGGAATCCAGCAACGCCGACAACGTTCCCTACTATCTGCGGTTCGGGTTCGAGGTCACCGGAGAGATCACGATGGCCGACGGCGGGCCGACGCTGTGGTGCATGTGGCGGCCACCGCGCTGATCAGCCGGACTGCTTCGGGCACAGATGCGCGATCGCCGTCCTGCCGAACGCCCGGTAGTGCTCGGGGGGCCAGCCGTCGCCGTCTTTCCGCAGATGCAGGACGAGCGCCCGCTGGGCCGCGGATTCAGGGACGGGGTAGCCGACGTCCAGAAGGTCGCAGGTGTCCCGTCCGGCACGCAGCAGTTCCTGGTCGGGGAACGCCACATACTCGGCGTCCGCGGTTCGGAGGCCCAACCGGGCGGCCTTCACGTCGTGCAGGAATGCCTGTTCCCCCGTCATCGCCGGTGCGTTTCCGGGGTTGCCGTCGACGAACGACTGAACCTGTGTCCATCGAACCTGTGGGTCGATGCTGGTGAGCAGGAACCACGACACGCCGCCGCCCCAGAGCGCCAGTAGGGCGATCGCCGCCGCCACGAACACGCCGCGCCGGTGTGCGGACGGCCCCGGAACGTTGGTCACCTTCCCTGCCGGGTCGACGCTCAGAACCCGGCGTTGCTCGCCGGCGAACGCCGTCAACAGCACCCACACCGGCAGCCACAACCCGAGGGTCATCACCGCGAGCAGCATGTGCAGGGTGTCGTTGAGTGGGCGGCCGGTGACGACGGTCGCGGTGGCCTCGGTCCGGCTCTCCAACCGCGACCCCAGCCCGGCTTGGGCCAGAATCTCCCGGTCCAGAATCTGGGCACGCTGCTGATCCGTCAGTGACTCGGGATCAGTGGGCCGCACACCCGGATCGTAAACGGCCTGCGGGCGCACCGCGCCGGTACGGGCTGAAGCGGACGGCCGGTCGGTTCTGGGCGGGCGCGGTCAGGTGGCGCTCTGCAGGACGACCATCGCCCGGGCGGCCACCGGCACCGTTTCGCCCGCAGTGACGACCGCGTTCCCGGCGACCTCGTCCGGGGCGACGGCGGTGTCCACCACCGGTCGCCAGGCGGGTCCGAATTCCGCTGGCGGAAGCGTGAACTCGATGGGCTCATGGTGGGCGTTGAAGCACAGCAGGAATGAGTCGTCGGTGATCCGTCGACCGCGCGGGTCGAGGTCGGGGATGCCCTGCCCGTTGAGATAGACCGCGACGGACTTGCCGAAGCCGGAATCCCAGTCCGCATCGCTCATCTCGGTGCCGTCCGGCCGGAACCAGGAGATGTCCGGGATGTGCTCGCTGTCCCGGCGGCGCACCGGGCGGCCGTCGAAGAACCGTTTGCGGCGGAACACCGGGTGCGCGGCGCGCAGTGCCGCGACAGTGCGGGTGAAGTCCAGCAGTGCAGTGTCGGTGTGCGCCCAGTCGATCCAGGTGACTGCGTTGTCCTGGCAGTAGCCGTTGTTGTTGCCGGATTGGGTGCGGCCCACTTCGTCGCCGTGACAGATCATCGGGACGCCTTGGGAAAGCAGCAACGTGGTGAGGAAGTTGCGTTGCTGGCGGGACCGCAACTGGGTGATCCCGGGGTCATCGGTGGGGCCTTCCGCCCCGCAGTTCCACGACCGGTTGTGGCTTTCGCCGTCGTTGTTGCCCTCGCGGTTGTCCATGTTGTGCTTCTCGTTGTAGCTGACCAGGTCCCGCAGCGTGAAACCGTCATGGGCGGTGACGAAGTTGATCGAGGCGACCGGTCGTCGTGCGGTGTGGGCGTAGAGGTCGGCGGATCCTGAGATGCGGTAGGCGAACTCGCCGAGGCTGCCGGGTTCGCCGCGCCAGAAGTCCCGCACGGTGTCGCGGTACTTGCCGTTCCATTCCGTCCACTGCGGCGGGAAGTTGCCCACCTGATAGCCGCCGGGCCCGACGTCCCACGGTTCGGCGATCAACTTGACCTGGCTGACGGTCGGGTCCTGTTGCACCAGTTCGAAGAAGGTGCTGAGTCGGTCGACATCGTAGAACTCCCGGGCCAGGGTGGCGGCGAGGTCGAAGCGGAAGCCGTCGACGTGCATCTCGGTCACCCAGTACCGCAGCGAATCCATGATGAGTTGCAGCGAGTGCGGATGGCCGACGTTGAGACTGTTGCCGGTGCCGGTGTAGTCCCGGTAGTAGCGTCCGTCGTCGTCCATCAAGCGGTAGTAGGCGGCGTTGTCGATCCCGCGGAAGGACAGCGTCGGCCCCAGGTGATTGCCCTCGGCGGTGTGGTTGTAGACCACATCGAGGATCACCTCGACACCGGCCTCGTGCAGGGCGCGCACCATGGCCTTGAACTCCTGCACCTGACCGCCGGGAGTGCCGGCCGCCGAGTACTTGGAGTCCGGGGCGAAAAAGCCGATGGTGTTGTAGCCCCAGTAGTTCGACAGGCCGCGCTCGAGCAGGGTGGCGTCATTGGCGAAGTGGTGCACCGGCATCAGTTCGATGGCCGTGGCACCGACCGTCCGCAGATGATCGATGACGACCGGGTGTGCGATGGCCGAGTAGGTCCCGCGGATGGTTTCCGGGATGTCGGGATGGGTCTGGGTCAGACCCTTGACGTGCGCCTCGTAGATGACGCTGTCGGCATACTCGCGCTGTGGCGGCCGGTCATTTCCCCAGTCGAAGTACGGGTTGATCACCACGGACTTGGGCATCGAGGCGGCCGAATCGTCGTCATTGCGGCTGTCCGGATAGCCGAAGGTGTAGCCGAACAGCGACTGGTTCCAGTCGAACCGGCCGTCGATGGCCTTGGCATAGGGGTCGAGCAGCAGTTTGTTCGGGTTGCAGCGGTGGCCGTTGCCCGGATCCCACGGGCCGTGCACCCGGTAGCCGTAGCGCTGGCCGGGCTCGGCGGCGGGCAGGTAGCCGTGCCAGACGAAGCCGTCGACCTCGGGCAGGGCGATCCGCCGTTCGGTGCCGTCGGCGTCGAACAGGCACAGTTCGACCCGGTCGGCGACCTCGGAGAAGATCGCGAAGTTGGTGCCGAAGCCGTCGTAGGTGGCACCCAGCGGATAGGGCTTACCCGGCCAGATCTCGCCGTCGGGCGGGGCGGTCACGACGACACCATCCGTTGGCTCACCTGCTGCGCCAGCCTTCCGCCCCGACCACGATCATCCGCAGCTGCTTTGCCGCGGTGTGGGTGATCTCGTCGACGGCGGACTGGTCGGTGGCATCCTCGAGTGCCTCGGCGATGAGGATCATGACGTTGACGAACAGACCGGCGAGGATGTTCAGATCCTCGGCGCTCCACTCCCGCAGTGCGGGGAAGCGGCCCAGGTCGGTGGCCAGTTCAGCGCTGATCAGCCGGATCTCGGTGCGGATCGCGTAGCGCATGACGCCGACGCCGCCGGAGCGCTCCCGGGCGATGAAACGCCAGTGCTCGCGATGTTCGGTGACGCCTGCGGTGAGGATCTCGACCGTCGACCCGATCACCCGGTCGGGGTCCAGCTGATCCGCGCGGGCCGTTCGCAGCATGTCGCGCAGCGACCGGAACGACTCGTCGATCAGGACCAGTTCGAGAGCCTCCATCGACTCGAAGTGCCGATAGAACGCCGCCGGCACGATGCCCGCCTCCCGGGTCACCTCCCGCAGGCTCAGTGCGCTGAAACTGCGGTCGTCCAGCAGTCGCAGGGCGGCGGCGATGATCGCCCTGCGGGTGACCTCCTTGCGCTCCTCGCGGGACGGGGTCTCCCGCGATCGGGGCCGCCCGGAGCGCTCACGCCGGGCACTGGGTGTACGGGCATTCACTGGTGTGAACCGTAACAGGGGGCCTCGCTGTCAGGGGGCGACGACGATCCGGATCGGGTTGCCGTCGGCGCGTTCCAGGGCGGCGATGCCCTCGTGGATGTCCGCCAACGGGATGATCCGGCTGATGGACCGGGAGAGGTCCAGCCGGCCCAGCGATACCAGGTTCGCGAGGGTCTCGATGTCGGCGTTCTGGTAGCCCAAGTGGCCCAGCACCTGTTTGCGGGTGAGCCCGAACATCGACGTCGGTCCGACGGTGGGGGACTGGTCGCTCATACCCACCGCAACCAGGCGTCCGCCGACGGTGAGATTGTCCAGCGCCTGTTCGAAGGTCGACTTCAGGCCGACCGCGTCGAAGGCGACGTCAAGTCCCCGGCCGGCGGTGATCTCGGCGATCCGGCTGCGCAGTTCGGGATCCCGGGAGTCGAACACGTGGTCGGCGCCGAGTTCCCGGGCGCGATCCCGTACGACGGGGTTGATGTCGACGGCGACGATCGGGGCCGCCCCGACCAGGCGCGCGAGTTGCACGATGTGGGTGCCGATACCGCCGACGCCCCACACGCCGACGGACTCGCCGACGACCACCCTGCCGGTGTGCACCACCGCCCCGAACGGGGTGGACACCGCATCGGCCAGGATGGCGGCCTGCTCCAGGGGCACGTTGTCGGGCACCCGGGTCAGACCCGCGGCCTGCGCGACGGTGTATTCCGCCCAGGCCCCGTCATAGGCGAACGCCATCAGTTGCATCCGCAGGCAGGTGCCGGTGTCACCGCGGCGGCAGTTCGCGCACTCGCCGCAGGGGCGGCCGGCCGCGACGACCACCCGATCGCCGACGGACCAGCCGGTGACGCCCTCGCCCAGTTCGGCGATCGTCCCGGAAGCCTCATGGCCCTGGGTGACCACCGGCCGCTGGGCCGGGAAGGTGCCGTTGATGAGGCTGAGGTCGGAGTGGCAGATGCCGCAGAACGCGACTTTGACCAGCACCTCGCCGGGTCCTGGTTGGGGAATCGGAACATCCTCGAGGACAACGGCTTTGGTGTCGGCGTAGAAGCGTTCGGCGCGCATCGTCCCAGCCATGGCAGTCCTTCCGTCGTGACTCCTCAAACTACGCTGTGCCATCTGCGCGCACGGTTAGTCTGGGCTGATGTGGCTGCGTCAGCGAGACGGTGTCACCTGTGGACCCAGCGTCGCGGTCACGGCCGGTGCGCTGATCGACGCCGACTACGGCGCCCCGTTGCGGGGGGAGACCGACGCCGCCCGGCGGTGGTTCGCCGCCGAGCAGGGCCGGGTGCACCGGGCGGTGAACCGGGTCTGGCCCCGCGCACTGGGCACCACACCGGCCGGGATGGCCCGGGCGCTGAGCGCACACGGTATCGCCTACCGGTGGCGGCCGGCGGGCCGGTCACTGTCGGATGTGTGTGCGGCGGTGGGATCCGGGAAACCGGTGGCGATGCTGATCGGTGGGGTGATCCCGCGGCACTGGGTGCTGCTCACCGAGTGTGACGGGTCGGAGGCGGGTCGGTCCCGGTTTCGCTGCTACGACCCCGCGTCGGGCCGGGTGATCACCGTGCCGGTCGCCGCGATCCGGGCGTCGCGGATCGCTGGCCTGGGCTTCCCGCGGGTGTTCGCGTTCGTCCTGCCCGCCGGTTGATACAGGTCGGCGTGGAGTTCAGGTCGGCGTGGAGTTCAGGTCGGGATCGGATTGGGGAGAACGGCGTCAGGACGAGTGTGTCCGTGTGTACTGGGCGGCGGTTCGGCTGACGAACTGCTCGAAATAGGCGAGTGAGTCCATCGGGGCGATCGCACGCAGCAGTAGTCGCCAGCTGGCGCTGAGACGCTCAAATACGCTGTCCTCCAACGCGTCCGACAGCAGATGGCAGCCATGGACCATCATCCACACGTTGGTGCCGACCTCGTGCCGGGTGACGTCATCGCGGATATCGGACGGCTGGATGGCGTCGGCGATCCGGGTGACGAAGGTATTGGCCTTCTCCTTGAACTCGATCCGGCCGGTCTCGCTGAGTTGCCCGAATGCCTGGTTGAGATGGTTGGAGACCCACACGAACTTCTCCCGTTTGAGCAGTTCACTGAGGGCGAAGGTCATCACGACGACGTTCTCGAGGCCGGCTTTCGTGGGATCGAGCCAGCGTTCGAGGACTTCGACGGCTTTGGGCCAGCCCTCCCGGATGATGGCTGTCGCGACCGCTTCCTTGGAGGCGAAGTGGTAGTAAAACGCCCCGGTGGTGACATTCGCCGCCGTGGTGATGTCGTTGAGTCCCGTGTCGGCGTAACCATGTTCGGCAAAGAGGGCGACGGCGGCGTCGATGATCCGTTGCCGTGTCGCCTCTGCGCGGGTCTGTGCCATTCGGGGGAGATTACCCGCACGTCGGATGGTTTCAAGCGCACATTCCTGGGTATGACGTTTGCAACATAAGTGCCAATCAAATCATCATTTTATTCGGATTTGCGCGGGTGCAGCAAACGTCTGTTCGGCACCGGCCCTGAGCAGCGCGGTCGCGGCCGCCACCGCCGGCTCGAGGATTGCTCCGATGTCGCCGCCGTCCTCGAAAGTCTGCGCTGTGAGTTCCCTGAGACCGCCGACCAGGATCACCGCCGCGGTCGTCGACAGCGGCGGGATACCGGCCCGCCGGAACCCGGGGCTGTCGCTGAGAGTGACGATCATCTCGGTCAGTCCGGTGAACCCGCGGCGCAGCATCGGGCGTGCACCCTCACCCAGGGCGGGCAGTTCGCGGATCCAGCTCAGGGTGATCTCGGGATTGGCGTCGATGGTGCGCACGAAGGCGGTCATCGCCTGCCGGACCTGCTCGGTCCAGGTCGCCTGCGGGTCTACCGCCGCGCGAATGGCCGCCACCAGGTCGTCGTTGTTGGCCGAGAGCAGTTCGACGAAACACTCCTCTTTTGTGGCGAAGTGGTCGTAGAAGGTGCGCTTCGAGGTGCGGGCCGCGCGAACGATGTCGGCCACGGTGGTCTCCCGGTAGCCCCGCTCGCGGATCGAGACGGCCAGTCCATCGAGGAGGCGTCGGCGGAAATCGGTGACCTGCGCGGTCGGTTCGGCAAGTGGTGCACCCACGGCTGCCTCCTGCTTGTCAGCTCCGGTACCGGAGAGTACCGTACTGAGGGACATGCGTGGTACGCGGCGTTACCAGGACGTCGGCAGGTTCCCGGAGGTGCCCAGATGAGCGAAGCGTCCACCCTTGACGCGTCGGTGGCCGGTCGCGCCGTGCTGCCGCCGTCCCCGCGTGTTCCGCGGGTGCTGGAGGCTCTGGCGTTCGTCGCCAACCGGCGTCGCACCGTTGAATGGATGACCCGCACGCACGGCCGCGCGGTCACCGTCCGGGTTCCGGTGTTCGGTGACTCGGTGCTGATCGCCGACCCCGTTCTGGCCAAGCAGGTGTTCACCACCAGCCCCGAGGTGCTGCACAACATCCAGCCCAACCTGAGCCGCCTGCTGGGCCCGGGGTCGGTCTTCGGTCTGGAAGGCGCGGCGCACCGCCGTCGCCGGAAACTGCTGACCCCGCCGTTCCACGGTAAGAGCATCGCCGCCTACGAGCGCATCGTCGAGGAGGAGACGTTGCGTGAGATGGCGTCCTGGCCGGAGGGCACTGAGTTCGCCACTCTCGAGCCGATGATGCGCATCACCCTCAACGTCATCCTGCGGGCGGTCTTCGGTGCGGGCGGCGACGAGTTGGAGCAGTTGCGCATCCTGATGCCCAAGTGGGTGACGCTGGGCTCCCGCCTGGCGGTGCTGCCGACTCCCACGCACGAGCCGGGGCGGTGGAGTCCGTGGGCGCGGCTGGCCTCCTATCGGAGTACCTACGAAAGCCTGATCGACAAACTCATCGACCGGGCGCGCCGGGATCCCGCCCTCGAGGAGCGCACCGACGTGCTGTCGCTGTTCCTGCGCAGCAGCTACGACGACGGCTCGGCCATGACCCGCGGTGAGATCGGCGACGAACTGCTGACCATCCTGGCCGCGGGTCACGAGACCACCGCCTCCACGCTGGCGTGGGCGTTCGAGCGGATCTCCCGGCACCCGGAGGTGCTGCGGCGGTTGGTGGAGGAGGCCGCCACGGACGCCAACACCTACCGCCAGGCCACGCTTCTGGAGGTGCAGCGCAACCGCACGGTGATCGACTTCGCCGGCCGGCACGTCGCCGCACCGAGCTATGAAGTCGGTGAATGGGTTATCCCGCAAGGCTTTTCGATCATGGTCAGTCTTCTCCAGTTGCACCAGGATCCGGAGGTGTATCTCCACCCGGAACGGTTCGACCCGCAGCGGTTCATCGACGAGAAGCCCAGCACGTTCTCCTGGGTGCCGTTCGGCGGTGGCACCCGCCGCTGTGTCGGTGCGGCGTTCGCGGCGATGGAGATGGACGTGGTGCTGCGGACGGTCCTGCGGCACATGACCATCCGGGCCACCGATGCGCCGGGGGAGAAGTGGCACAACCGTGGTGTGGCCTACACGCCGAAGCGGGGCGGTCGGATCGTGGTGTACCCGCGCGCCGCGTGAGCCACCGGTCCAACAGTGAATGCCGCCCCGGGATCATTCCCGGGGCGGCATTCAGCTCTCCGTCAGTGCCTCAACAGAGGGCGGTGGTTCAGCGTTGCGCGGCCCGGCTCAGGTCGACGGCGATGAAGTCGGTGCGCCACAGCCCCTCGAACAGCTCCAGGCCGATGGCTTCCATCTCGGCCTGATCGCTGTTGGCCAGCACACCGCTGAAAGCCACCCGCTCGGCGATGTCCCGGATGGAGCGTTCGCCGTCGACGAGCTGAGCGAAGGCCAGGTGGGTCGGGCTCAGTCGCAGGCCCCACCCCGGCCGGTTGATCTCCTGACCCTGCACGCCCACCCGCAGCCGCATCAGCGGGATGTAGTCCAGCGCAACCGGGGAGGAGAAGTCGATTCGGTAGCTGCGCTCCGGCCGGTCCGGGCGCGACGCGGTGAAGAAGTGGCACGCATTGGTGGTACGGAGGCGCTCCATCACCGCCCACAGCTTGCGGTCCGGCAGCGCGTTGATCGCGGCGAAGAACTCGTTGTCCGGTTCGGTCAGCATCGGCGGGTAGTACGAGGTCTTGAGGAACCAGTCGCCGAAGACCAGGCCCGCCGACTCGACGAGTTCGATGCAACCCTCCACGGTGTAACTGCGGTCCCGGCCGTGCAGGAATGTGTCCACCAGGCCGGCGTCGAATTGCAGGTCCGGCGCGATCGCCAGGTAGCTCTGCAGCGGATGGTCCGACGCCAGCGTGGTGAGTGCGTACTTGACCATCTGCAGGGACTCCTCGTCCTGGTGCAGGTCGAGTTCCCGGAAGACGGACTGCATGATCTCGACGCCGGTGCGGCCGTAGCGCGCGTAGAGCATCAACGCGGCCACCCCGTCCGGACGCAGGCAGTCGGCCAGGGCCTTCATCCCCTGCGGGGGGTCTGCCATGTGATGCAGCACCCCGGTGGAGACGATCAGATCGAACTCCTGGCCGAGGCTCGGCAGGTCCTCGATCGGCAGCAGGTGCGTCTGCAGGTTCTTCAGCGAGTACTTGTCTTTCAGGTAGCGGGTGTGGTCCAGCGACGGCTGGCTCACGTCGACGGCCACCACCTTCGCCGCCCGGTTGGTGTAGGCGAACACCGCCGCCTGGTTGGTGCCGCAACCGGCGATGAGGATGTCCATATCGGGCTGATACGGCCGGTCCGGCCAGAGGATCCGGTGGGCGTGGCTGGGGTCGTACCACTGCCAGTTGTCGCGCAGCCAGAACTCCAGATTCTGAATCGGCTCCGGGTACTGCCACTTCTCGTACTGCTGGGCGACGATGTCGGCGCGGGGGCTATCGGGCATGGTGAAATTGACTCCTGGACAGCAGTTTTCGGATGTTTCGAGGTCGGGACGGCGCGGCTCAGCGGTTGGCGAGCAGCGGGTTCATCTTGAGAACCGGCAGCGGGTAGAGGTACTCGGTCTCCAGCTGGTCCAAGCTGTCGTAGAGGCCGATGCTGTAGACGCCGGCGGCCTCCACCCGCATCGGCAGGTACTGGGTGAACACCCGGAACTTCACCGGTGTCGGCGGGTTGTCGTGCCAGTGCCAGCTGAACTCCAGGCTGCCCACCCGTTCGCCCTCGGGCGAGGTGGCGACGATGTACTTCACGGGGTCGTAGTCGGCCCCGCCGAGCGCGCACATCGCGATGACCATCGGCACGGTGATCTGCGCGGGGAAGTTGTCCACATAGCAACTGGTCATCGGGAAGCCTTTGGCGTTGACCCCGCCGCCGTCCTCCTCGGCGGCACTCAAAGCCGGCGCAAAAGCAACCACACGCATGTTTCTCTCCCTCGTCAATGTTGGGGACACCTTAAGCGATGTGATGCGTCTAACGTTTTTCGACGTCACCGTGGCGTTCGCTGCGTTTGCGGCAGAGATGTAAGCACAGCATCGACCCTCAGGTACCAGCGCAGTCGACCGCGACTCCGAGTGCAGTGCAGATCTGCCGCATGCGCACGTCGCCCAGCCTGCCCAGCCGCTGGACCAGGACGGCGACGGAGACGCTTTCCACGGAGTCGAGGTTGGCCGCGCACCGCCGGGGAACGGGGTCCTCGCCGGGTTCGAGGAGGACCTCGCTCGGCAGGCCGCGGACAGTGGTGGTGCACGGCGCCACGAGGACGCGGCGAAGTCGGGGGATCGCCGCGTTGCGGGAGAGCACGACGACCGGTCGGCGACCGACTTCGGCGAGTTCGGACCACCAGACTTCTCCCCGAGCAGGCAGATCTGTACCGGCTGTCACGAGTTACCAGCGGCTCGTCGCCACGAGTCCAGGTCGCCCCATTCGTCGGATTCGTCGACGGGTGTTCGGTCGTAGGCGGTATAAGCGGCGTCGACCTCCGCGGACCGGTACCGGGCGAGAAGTGCCCGGAGGGCTTCATCGATCAGGGCGGCGTCGGTGGAACCTGCCCCGAGTCGCCGCGCGCCCTGTAGGAGTTCGGTGTCGACGGTCGTGCTCAGTCGTGTGCGACCCATGCCACAATCATGCCACCCTCGCCAAGTCTGAGCCGCGACTGGCTAAACCTGGCTAAACCTTCTCGCGGTGCGGCAGTCTCCACCCCGGCCGCGGGTAGTGGCAGGTGTAGCCGTTGGGGTAGCGCAGCAGGTAATCCTGGTGTTCCGATTCGGCCTCCCAGAACGCGCTGGCAGGCGTGACCTCGGTGACGACTGGGCCGGGCCACAGCCCGGAGGCGTCGACATCGGCGATCGTGTCTTCGGCGATGCGGCGTTGCTCGTCATCGAGGTAGAAGATCGCCGACCGGTAGCTGCTGCCGATGTCATTGCCCTGTCGGTCCCGAGTGCTGGGGTCATGGATCTGGAAGAAGAACTCCAGCAGGGCGCGGTAGTCGGTGAGGGCGGGGTCGTAGACGATCTCGACGGCCTCGGCGTGGCCGGGATGGTGGCGATAGGTGGGGTGGTCGTTCTGCCCGCCGGTGTAACCCACGCGGGTGGAGACGACGCCGGGTTGGCGGCGGATGAGGTCCTGCATTCCCCAGAAGCAGCCACCGGCCAGGATGGCGGTCTTGTAGTCGCTCATTCCTTCTTCATACCGGGGATCCGCGCGGTTGTCC
>Ga0208823_1000683_pt1 | contig 28597 bp, 22 predicted proteins | sample AD_UKC075_MetaG_FD_184440 | JGI IMG/M metagenome (GOLD analysis project Ga0208823, IMG submission 184440) | Active sludge microbial communities of municipal wastewater-treating anaerobic digesters from USA - AD_UKC075_MetaG (SPAdes) (version 2) | ecosystem: Engineered > Bioreactor > Anaerobic >... | reverse complement strand
TCAAGCACAACAGACGGTCGCATGCGCATCCTTTCTTATCGAAACTCGTTGAGATGATATGCAATCAAGAATAGAATTTCAAGAACTATTTTCGAGAATCGCAATGCCTTGATTCCCGTGCCGCGCCGGTTGCCTTGGCGGGCTTGTCACAAACCTACGTTTTCAAGAAGAAGGAAACCGCATGCCCCGCCGTTCGATCCTCTCCGCCGCCGAGCGCGAAAGCCTGCTGGCGTTGCCGGACACCAAGGATGAGTTGATCCGTCACTACACGTTCAGCGAAAGCGACCTCTCCATCATCCGGCAGCGGCGCGGCCCGGCCAATCGGCTGGGCTTCGCGGTGCAGCTCTGCTACCTGCGCTTTCCCGGCGTCATCCTTGGCGCTGATGAGCCACCGTTCCCGCCATTGCTGAGACTGGTCGCCAACCAGCTCAAGGTCGGCATCGAAAGCTGGGACGAGTACGGGCAGCGTGAGCAGACCCGACGCGAGCACCTGGTCGAGCTGCAAACGGTGTTCGGCTTCCAGCCGTTCACGATTGGCCACTACCGGCAGGCTGTCCAGTTGCTGACCGAGCTGGCCATGCAAACCGACAAGGGCATCGTGCTGGCCAGAGCCTTGATCGAGCACCTGCGGCGGCAGTCGGTCATTGTGCCCGCCCTCAACGCCGTCGAGCGGGCGAGCGCCGAAGCGATTACCCGCGCCAACCGGCGTCTCTACGACGCCTTGGCTGAGCCGCTGACGGACGTGCATCGCCGTCGCCTCGACGATCTGCTCAAGCGCCGCGACAACGGCAAGACGACGTGGCTGGCCTGGCTGCGGCAATCCCCGGTCAAACCGAACTCGCGGCACATGCTGGAACACATCGAACGCCTCAAGGCGTGGCAGGCGCTCGACCTGCCCTCCGGCATCGAGCGGCTGGTTCACCAGAACCGGCTGCTCAAGATCGCCCGCGAGGGCGGCCAGATGACGCCCGCCGACCTGGCGAAGTTCGAGCCGCAGCGGCGTTACGCGACCCTGGTGGCGCTCGCCATCGAGGGCATGGCCACCGTCACCGACGAAATCATCGACCTGCATGACCGCATCCTGGGCAAGCTGTTCAATGCCGCCAAGAACAAGCATCAGCAGCAGTTCCAGGCATCCGGCAAGGCGATCAATGCCAAGGTGCGGCTGTTCGGGCGCATCGGCCAGGCGCTGATCGAGGCCAAGCAAGCGGGCCGCGATCCGTTCGCCGCCATCGAGGCCGTCATGTCCTGGGATGCTTTCGCCGAGAGCGTCACCGAAGCGCAGCGGCTCGCGCAACCCGAGGACTTCGATTTCCTGCACCGCATCGGCGAGAGCTACGCCACGCTGCGCCGCTACGCGCCGGAATTTCTCGACGTGCTCAAGTTGCGGGCCGCGCCCGCCGCCAAGGACGTACTCGACGCCATCGAGGTGCTGCGCAGCATGAACAGCGACAACGCCCGCAAGGTGCCCACCGACGCGCCGACCGAGTTCATCAAGCCGCGCTGGCAGAAGCTGGTGATGACCGACACCGGCATCGACCGGCGCTACTACGAACTGTGCGCGCTGTCGGAGCTGAAGAACGCGCTGCGCTCCGGCGACATCTGGGTGCAAGGCTCGCGCCAGTTCAAGGACTTCGAGGACTACCTGGTGCCGCCCGCGAAATTCGCCAGCCTCAAGCAGGCCAGCGAATTGCCGCTGGCCGTGGCCACCGATTGCGACCAGTACCTGCATGACCGGCTGACGCTGCTGGAAACGCAGCTCGCCACCGTCAACCGCATGGCGCTGGCCAACGAGCTGCCGGACGCCATCATCACGGAGTCGGGCCTGAAGATCACGCCGCTCGATGCGGCGGTGCCCGATACCGCACAGGCCCTGATCGACCAGACGGCGATGATCCTACCGCACGTCAAGATCACCGAATTGCTGCTGGAGGTAGACGAATGGACGGGCTTCACCCGGCACTTCGCCCACCTGAAGTCAGGCGACCTGGCCAAGGACAAAAACCTGTTGCTGACCACGATCCTCGCCGACGCGATCAACCTGGGCCTGACCAAGATGGCGGAATCGTGCCCCGGCACGACCTACGCCAAGCTGGCCTGGCTGCAAGCCTGGCACATCCGCGACGAAACCTACGGGGCGGCACTGGCCGAGCTGGTCAACGCGCAGTTCCGACATCCCTTCGCCGGGCATTGGGGCGACGGCACCACGTCATCGTCGGACGGCCAGAACTTCCGCACCGGCAGCAAGGCCGAGAGCACCGGCCACATCAATCCGAAATACGGCAGCAGCCCAGGGCGGACGTTCTACACCCATATCTCCGACCAGTACGCGCCGTTCCACACCAAGGTCGTGAACGTCGGCGTGCGCGACTCGACCTACGTGCTCGACGGCCTGCTGTATCACGAATCCGACCTGCGGATCGAGGAGCACTACACCGACACGGCAGGGTTCACGGACCACGTCTTCGCGTTGATGCACCTGCTGGGCTTCCGCTTCGCCCCGCGCATTCGTGACCTGGGCGACACCAAGCTCTACATCCCGAAGGGCGATGCCACCTACGAGGCGTTGAAACCGATGATCGGCGGCACGCTCAACATCAAGCACGTCCGCGCCCATTGGGATGAAATCCTGCGGATGGCCACCTCGATCAAGCAGGGCACGGCGACGGCCTCGCTGATGCTCAGGAAGCTTGGCAGCTACCCGCGCCAGAACGGCCTGGCCGTCGCCCTGCGTGAGCTGGGACGCATCGAGCGCACACTGTTCATCCTGGACTGGCTGCAAAGCGTCGAGCTGCGCCGCCGCGTGCATGCCGGGCTGAACAAAGGCGAGGCGCGCAACGCGCTGGCCCGCGCCGTGTTCTTCAACCGCCTGGGGGAAATCCGCGACCGCAGCTTCGAGCAGCAGCGCTACCGGGCCAGCGGCCTCAACCTGGTGACGGCGGCCATCGTGCTATGGAACACGGTCTATCTGGAGCGGGCCGCGAACGCCTTGCGTGGCCACGGTCAAGCCGTCGATGACGGCCTGTTGCAGTACCTGTCGCCGCTCGGCTGGGAGCACATCAACCTGACCGGCGATTACCTCTGGCGCAGCAGCGCCAAGATCGGCGCGGGCAAGTTCAGGCCGCTACGGCCGCTGCAACCGGCTTAGCGTGCTTTATTTTCCGTTTTCTGAGACGACCCCAACATGGGCGATGAGGGAAGAGATCAGCAGTGACCGCTACTTCATCTGGCCGTTCGTGGTGCTCACCTCCAGGAGCCTCCTGGCGACGATTCTCATCGAACGGCGTGCACCGGCATCCGGTCCATTCCTGCGGCCCACCCCCCGCCCGGCGACGGGAGGGGCCGTGGTCTGCTCAGGGTGGCGAGCCCGCGGGCTGATCGGTGCCGATGGCGGACCGCTGGCGCGATGGCGTGGCCAGGCTCGGCGCGACCTGGATGGTCGGCGTGCCGGTAGCGCCGGTGCCGAGCGTGATGTTGTCGATGAAGAAGTCCCACGAGCCGGTGCCCGAGGAGATCACCACGCGCTTGATGCCCTTGGTCGGCAGGTCGATGATGGCCGAACCGCTGGCGGAGTTCGGCGGCAGCGTAATGCTGGAACTGCCGCCCTTGTCGTCCTGCACGACGTAGGACACGTTGAAGGTTTGACCGTTCATCAGCAGCATGCGCACGCCGTTGACCGGCGCCGAGAGGTCCACCGTGATCGTCGGCGAGCAGCCCGGGCAGAAGAACGCCGTGCCGTACACCACCGACGAGTTGCGCGGCAGGAAGGTGGCGCCCCTGAGGATCTGGCCACCGGAGAACGTGGCACCTTCTGACTTCAGCGGCGGCTGGACGCCGCTGAAAACTCTGGGGCCGCTGAACTTCTCGAAGTCCACGAAGCAGCCCTGCGGCTGCGCGCCAGTGACGTCGAGGTAGTGCTTGATCAGCGACGCCGCGTACTTCACCGCCATCGGCCCCAGTTCGGCGAACTGCTCGGTGGCGATGATGTCGTTGATAGTGGCGTCCTGCGGGTCGGGCGTGATGCCGAACAGCACCTTGGTCTTGTACGTGACGCTCTTGTAGGCGATGCGGCGGCCGCGCGCGTCGTAGAAGTAATCGGTGTCCTGCGATGCCGCGGCCGGGCCGAAGCCGTTGAACACGGTGTCCTTGCTGTAGAAGTTAGACGCCGTCCAGAAGCGCAGCTGTTGGTAGAACGACGCCACGTCGCCCACCGCGACCAGCCCTGCGCTGATCGGCGGCGACGTCGGCGAGCGCGTGATTGCCTCCACCGGGTCGATGTCGCCGACGCCGGAAGCGTTCAGGTGCTGGTCGTCACGCGTGTGCGCCGGCGAGGTCAGGTCTTCCAGCAGGTGCAACGGGAAGCCGAGCTGGCGCAGCCCTTCCTCGGAGATGGCGCCGTTGGCGCCCTGGGCGGCGCTGATGGCGTCGTCCCAGCGATGGGTGTTGGTCAGGGTCCGCGTGCCGAACAGCCACGAGCACACGCCGGGGCCCAGCCCCCAGGCCAGCGAGTTGCAGCTCGACGACGAGGCGGTCAGGGCGGGCGTGAAGTGGAACACGGGTCGCGAGCCTTCGTCTTCGGCCGCGGTGCCCACCTGCAACAGCTGGTTAACGTTGGTGGCGCAGGCCACGCGGTCGTCAAGCTGCTTGAGGTATTCCACGGCGGCGGCCGTGATGTTTTGGTGCGTAGGCACGGCGTGCGCGAAGGCGGCCAACGGCGCTGCGAGCAGCGCTGCGGCGAGGAGTCCGAATCGAAGCATGGGTCTCTCCAGTCTCGGTGGGTCGCGATGGCTACCAGTACATGACGTACCATTCGCCTGACGGAATCTGCGTGAGCCCCAACTCAGCGGTGATGGAAGCGCTCCCGTTCGTGATGCTCACGGCGTACACGCGGGTGGGCCCGTCGCTGCGCAGCAGCGTGGCGGTGCGCAGGCCGGCGCTCAAGGCCGACAACATCTTGGGCGTGAAGCTGGCCAGCTTCTCGCGATTGCGCGGGTTGGCGGAGAAGTACTTCAGCGCGCCGTCGATATTGCCGTTGCCCAGCTCGTCGGCTAGCTGCGACAGCGTCTGCGCCGGCGTAGTGGAAGGCTGCGCGTACACGTAGATGGTCTCGGAGAACGCACGCTTGATCTGCCCCTTGAACGCGGCCGACACGCGGAAGCGGAACTCAGTTGGCGTGCTTGCACTGAGCGGGAAGCGCAGCGAGAACACGTGGTCGCCGAACGAAACGTCGCCGTTGAGGCCGTCGTCGTGCAGAACGCCGACGTTGGTGACCGTGCCGTCGCTGTTCAGCCGCTGCAGCGTGACGCTGGAGGGGTTGACGTTCGGGTCGCTGATCGTCGATGTGACTGTGATCTGCGGCGAGGCGCCGACCACGAAGGTGCTCGTGGACACTGCGGTCTGGCCGATCACCGATGCGGCCAAGGCCGGTGCCGCACCGAGCAGCGCGAATGCGGCGCAACCCAGTCGTCGAATGGCACTGCTCATCATCTGCCTCCATAGGTGGTTGGCGACGCCGCCTGCACGAAACCGGGGGCGTCCAGGGTGGCGGCCGGCCTTACCGTCGGCGCCGAAGGATCAGACATGCAAGCGGCTACGGCAGCGCGCACCGGTAGCCAGCCCGAGCGCGGTGGCGGCCAGCAGCACCGACGAAGGCTCGGGCACCCTGCCGGGGGACACCGGTTCGAACGACGCATCGTCCAGCACGAAGGACAGCCCGCCCGGGTCTCCGATGAGCTCGATGCGGCGCATACCACCGGCGAAATCCAGCTGCAGCAGTTCGTTCGGGCTCGCGCCCACCGTTCCCGCGCTGACGAAGTTGGCGCCGAACAACGAGGTGGCAGTGTCCACTAGTACGTCGGCGTCGTCGTAGGCGAGCAGCGTCACCTGCGAGACGTACGTGAAGAACGCCAAGAACGTGGAGACGCTGGTGCCGAACACGATCGACATCGGGCCCCCTTCGTCGACAATGACGTTCGTGCCGCCGCCCGGGGGGAAGTCGAATTCGTTCAGCGTGATGCCTGCCTGCAGCACCGTCGCGTTCGTAAAGGTCAGACCAGCAATCTGGTTGGTGAGGGCGGTGCCGTCCGCGAACTCCTCGAATCCTATTAGTGCCGACTGTGCCGACAGCGGTGAAAAAATCGCAAGCGCAGCTACGACACACTCACGCCAAACGCGAGACATACCGCCCATTGCTGTCCTCCCTGGCCCGCTTCTTCTATTGCGAGCATTTATTTGGAATTCTCCAAGCTATTCTATATGTAGCATAATTTGACTGTCAAGCGCTTGATAAGCATTTCACCCCCTCCCTCTCGTCCGAGGCACCTCGCCGTGGCAGTAGCCGCCCTGGGCGGCGTGGCGGACGCGGCTGCGCAAAGCATCGAGCCCTTACTGACAGCACCCGCCTTTCTCATAGGGTCTGTAGCGCTGCCACTGATACTGACGGTGCTGCTGCTGCCCGCACTGTGGCGAGACCCGCGCTGGCGATGGCACGTGCTGGCCTCGCTCTCAGGCTGCGGCGCAGTGGCCTTGCTGTCGTTCATATGCGTGACGCGCGGCTCCGGCCCGCTAACGCCAATCTGGGGCCTGGTCTTCTTGGGGACTCCGTGGTGGGTGACGTTGTCACTGGTGGCACTGCGGCGACTGCGGCGGCGCGAAGGGCGTCCGAGCTGATCAGGCGAGCACGGCCGGCAGCCGCTTGTGCTGCGCCATCAGCGCCGGTAAACCAACAACCAACCGGGCGAAGCGCTCCTTGCACCAGCGGCACCGCGCGCAGCCGAGACGGATCCACTCGTCGAGTTCGCTGAACACTCCGGGCGTCTGCGCAAGCTGGAAGTAGGCCTTCCAGCCCGGCTGGTAAGTCCGCAGGTGTTCGACGATCTCTGGCGGCGCCCGCCCGAACGTCTCGAATAGCGCCACTGTCGGTTGAGCAGCGAGCGCGGCTGCCCGGTCGATTCTGGCGCTGTGGTCAACTAACGTGGGTTGCAGCGGTCGAGGTGTTATCGACGTTCGTAATGCAAAAATTCAGCACATTGCGGTGCCTTTTCGTTGATGCTCAGAATCAATATCAATCCCCACCAATGTAGGTATCGCCCCACGGATGGTGATACACCGTGCACGGCTTCCCTGTCTGCGGGTTCGCCCGACCAGATACCGAAGGCGCACCAGTTCCCGGCCACCTGGACATGCCCGCGAAGCCATCGCTGAGCCACCACGCGAGCCAGAAGGGAATCCACACGATCAGGCCGCCGAACAGCATGGCGGGGATGTGCTGCCATTCGGGCAATGCCAGCCATACCGACGCAGGTACGGGAAGCCAGAGCATCCAGCGCCGTCCAGCAAACAGCTGTTTTCTCATTTCGGCAGCTTCTCGATGGAGCACCGTACCTCGTCGATCTCCATAACAAGGCCGGACATGTTGCCCTGCGTACGCCGGGTCTGAATGTCCGCCAAGCGGCAGAAGGTGCGCGCCAGGCGCACCACATCCGAGTCAAATCCGCCAGCCGGCACGATGCCGGAACCCCCCAACACTTGACCCTTTTTGCACTGCGCCCGGATGAAGTCACCCGCCGCCGACAACTTCCGGGCGTTCTGTGGCGCGCTGCCCAGGTCGCACACAGAATCGTCAGTTTGGCCACCGACCAGGGAGGCCGCACCAGCCGGTTCAATTACGCAAATCAACAGGCTGGCTAACACGCCACACCCTCGCCTGATTGCTGCTTTTCTGCCCATCGTCACGCCGTCTTTCTCTATGAGAAAATCACATTGTGACTTAAAAGCGGCTGACGTAAAAGCAGCACCTCGGAAGACTGTTTTGCGTGTCTTCCGCCGCCCACTCTCCTGCACCGACTGCGCATTCTGCGCGGGCCGTGCTCGCGGCTAACATGATCCGACTCCGGCGAGAAATGGGCTGGTCGCAAGAAGCCCTCGCCTTCGAGTGCGGCCTACATCGCACCTTCGTGGCACACTGTGAGCGCCAGGTCAGAAACATCTCCCTGGACAACCTGGAGCGCATCGCCAACGCCTTTGGCGTACCGGTCTATACCCTACTGATCCCGACAGGTAGCTGAACCACTTTCGCGCGCGAAAGCGCGCTGGTTTACCTTGCGCAGCAAGGGTTTCAGGCCGATTCAGCCCGTTCGGTGTCGCCTCGATGTGTCTTCGGTGTCGCCGCGCTAAAAGCCTTGCAGCACAAGGCTTTTAGCGGAGCAACGGGAGTTGCGTGGTGTGTGACAAATTTTCTGGGGGTGCGGGGCCATCCCGCGAGCCAACATCGCCCTCTATGCCCTCCTTGCCTGGCCCCAGTGGATGACTCCACCCATTCACCGAAAGCGACGCTGACGGACGGACCATGCCTGCATGCGCGAATGCAGTTTGTCCCGCCCAGCGTCGTCCAGGCCGACCGTTAGAAAAAACGAGACAAGTCACACAACGGCCATCCTGGCCGCTGGCGGAAATATGTCGAGCATCGCCAGCTCGACCGCATGACCGGAATGGGCCACCACCGCCACCAAACAGCCCACCCACATCGCCGACTCTGGGGGCTACGATTCGAGTACATCCAGCACGCTGGCCACCCCGGATCAGCAGTGCCTGAAGCGCCACATCATCCGGGCTCATCGACAGCCTCTCCAAGGCCAGCGAAGCATTCATCTGATCGAAATCGATGCGGCGCTGCTCCTGGTGAGCGTGGTCGTTTTCATCCTGGCCGTACAGACGGCGCGCCAGTGGCGCATAGCGCGAAATCGCCGCCTCGATGCCGGCGCTGTCACGCGGGTCAAGATCACCCGCTCCCCGGCCAGCGCCCCCTTCATGGCCCTGTCCACTCGCAGAACCGCCTCATTCGGCTGCGCTTGCTCGCGCTCTCGACCCATGATTTCGGCGTAGTGAGCGATCAACGCTCCGATCACGTCGCACGCCACTTCGTAACGCACGCCAGCCCGGTCAAAAAGGCCGGTCGAAGGCACGGAATCGGTTCGCGCGGCGACCTGACTGACACGCAGCACATCCCCCATTTGCCGCAAACCGGTGCGAAGGTCGGTAAGCTCGCCATCGGCCAACACCTGGCGCAGGTAGTCGGCGGCAAATCGAGGTTCGGCCTGAAACAAGCTAGCCATCGCTTCGTTGTGGTCACGGTCTTTCATCTGCTTTTCGCTCCTTCGCGGTGAGGGCTTCCAGCTGCCCAGTCAGGCGCGCAGCCTGCTCGCGCGCCTCGGCGGCCACCTTGCGCGCTTCGTCGCGTTCGGCCTGCACCTGCCGGGCCTCCTGCGCGGCGGCGGTGCGGGCTTCTTCGTGGGCCTGTGCCACCTTGCTGGCCTGCAGTTCGATCTGCTCGACGCGAGCTTCCGCACGGGCGACCCGTTCAGCGCATGCCTCCAGTTTGGCCGCTAGCACGGCGGCCTGCTGTTCAGCGGCGGTGCGGCCTTGTTGAGCATCGGCCAGCGCGGCGCGTAGGCGCTCAATCTCGGCGATCTGCTCGGTCTGCCGTTCGGCTTGGGCCTCGATCTTGAGGCGGGCCGTGGCCAGCTCTACCCGTGCCGATTCGACAGCCTGTTGCTCGCGCTCAATGCGTTGCGCCTGGTCTGCCAGGTCAGCGGCCTGCTGTTCGGCCTTGCCCGCCAGGGTGTCACGCTCCCGGGTCAATTCCGCCACCTGTTCAGCCAGGGCATCACGCTCGGTCTCGATCACCTCGCCAGCGGCTGCCAGCTCAGCGGCTTCGCCCTGGGCCTGCACCAAGCGGCCCTCGATCTCAGCGCGGGCCTGGGCGGCGGCGCGTTCAATCTCAGCGGCAATGGCAGCGGTCAGCACCTGGGGCAGTTCCGGCGCAGATGCAGCCGCAACTGGCCGAGCCTCTCTCCAGGCCGTGAGGTGCTTGTGAACGGTATTTGGGCTGCCGGTGCCCAAACGTTCGCGAATCGCGCGGATAGTCGGCTGCAGTCCTTCGCCGACCAGCGCATCAGCGGCGGCGGCAACCTGCTCAAACGTGATGCCTTCTCGTGCCATGTCAGACTCTTTCGTATTTCATATCGAGTTAAATGTATCAATACAGATATTATACGAAATACAGATACGATATGCAAGTGATATTTCGCCCTCCCTCATCGCCTGACGGATCGCCTAGGCCCGACCAAGGGCAAAAAAGGCCGTTTAGCGCGATTTTGACCGTGGGGTAAGGGATAAGGTCGGCGACAGTACAAACGGCCCGCCACGGCCCGGAAAACGCGGCTACCGGGCAGGAGCAGCCGGTATGCCCTCCTCGGTGCGGAGGGGTTTTGTTTTTCAAGTGGAAAGGGGGTCAAGGGCCGTAGGGGTGGCTGGCGCGGCCCGCAGCCGAAGGCGAGGACACGGGCCAGCCCGAAGGGCGAAGCGAACCCTTGACGTCCTTGGAACGTCCCGACGCTTACCGACAGGGGGCAGGAGAAGCAAGCGAAGCGCCGCGCGGCCTGCACCCCTGACGACAGAGGGGGACTCGCTCCCCTTCCCAGCGGGAAGGGGCAGGGGGGATGGGAGAGTGTTGTTAGCCCTCGATGGGCTTTTGCAGGCAAAGAGGGTGGGCCTTCTGCCTTTCATTGACTGGTTGGGGCCTCGATTTGCGGGTGAGCACGAAGTGCGAGGGGTGCAGCGTAGCGAAACCCCTGGGGATGCCGGGTGGGAGCGCGAAGCGCGGGCGGAGGGCCGAAGGCCCGGAGGAGCCGGCGGGGCGAAGCCCCAAGAGGCGGTGCGGGGTCTAACGTAACAGCGTTAACGATTTATAAAGTTAAAAAAACGCGCGCGTGTTACGACTGTGGATAATGCTCGGAAAGCATTTCTGGGTAAGGCGTCTCCAAATTGCCGTATGGGTGATATAACGAGACAACTATGGGTGATGTAACGTGTCCATCCACAAAAAACATGGGTGATATAACGTGCTCATCCACAGTCATGGGTGATGTAACGACAGCTCCATCAAGAAGCTTGCCTCGACTCTGGTACGTAAAATTCATGCCCGAAGTGACCAGATTCACTTAGCTGCTCGATGCAGAGCCGCGCCGGCCGACTTCCCCCTTAGCTTCAAAGGGAAGTCCTACATGTATCTGGAATACAACATGGGTGAAGTAACGAAGTATTGACGGTCAATACTTGAGGGTCGGCCGGGATTCATGTGAAATCCTCAAAAAAGCCGCTTAGCGATTTGTTCTTAAAAAGAAAATTCCTTGGCTGATGCGAAATCATCTTCGCCGACCTGCTCACGCTTGGTCATTCGGTTTGGCTCGGCGATTCGATCTCCAGAATTCGGAATCCCTCATCCAATGCCTCAACCTTGCGCCGGAAATCCAAAACGTAGTCGCCGAAACGATTGATGTGCTCCAACCGGTATGGCGCCAGTCCGGCCAAGACTTCCTGATTGATAACAGCACCTTCAGCCTGGAGTTTCTTCAGAACCCGGCTCATCCCAACCACGTTGTGCAAGATGACCAGATTGGCTACGAGATGGTTGTACTTGATGATCTTGCGCTGTTCATGGCGCAGGTTTTCGGCAATCACCCCTTCTCCGCCGAAAAACAGTTTTTTCTCGAAACCGTTGAATTGCTCCGACTTGTTGGTTTCCGCATGGATGAGTCGGCGAAGTTCGACGTCGCCAACGTATTTCAGCAGGAACATGGTTCGGATTACTTTGCCGAGTTCCTTGAAGGCGAAATACAACTTGTTCTTTCGACTGTAAGTTCCCAAGCGACGCAGGATGGCCGAGGCGGAAATTTTTCCGAGCTTGATGGAAACTGCCACGCGCAGCATGTCCGGCAAATGGGTCTCGATCATCTGCCAGTTGATGTCGTCGCTGAAAAGCCGGTCGATATGCGTAAATTTCTTGTTGCTGTCGGGCCGATGGAACACCAGATCCTTGATGCCACGGATGCGCGGCATCAGTTTGATACCCAAGAGGTGGGAAAGCGCAAACACCGTGTAGCTCTGGGCCTGGGTGTCGCCATGGATAGTGTCCGGCCGGATATCCGAGGTGTTGGTCATCAGCCCGTCGAGGATGTGGGTGCCCTCGTAGGTGCCGCAGGAAATGAAGTGGCTGAACAGCGCGATGAACTTGTCGGAGACATGGTAGTAGCCGATACCGCCATAGCCGCCGTAGCGAATGTGATGCTCGGAAATCAGATTTTGCTCGTAGAGGTTCCATTTCGTGCCGTCGGCCGAGGCATGCTTGCCTGATCCCCAGTAGCCAGGCAATTCAAACTTGTTGTAGGCGTTGATGACCTTGACGATGGCTTTTTCCAGCACCTCTTCCGTCACGTACTTGATGTTGAGCCAGGCGATCTGCTTGCGGCTCATGCCCCGAATTGAGCGTGCCGTCTGGGTCGGCCCGAGGTTGCAGCCATAACAGAACAAGGTGCTGATGACCCGCGGGCGCAATTCCTCGATTCGGCTTTCGGTGCCCATCAAGGGTCGGAAGAGCTTGTGCAATTGCAGCCAGCGCTCAGTATCGATCAGTACGTCGACGATACTGATGTTCTCCATGTGCTCGGTGATCAACTGGTCGATCGCCTTGATGCCGGGCGGCGGTTCGCTAGTGGGCGGTTTTTTCAGGATCAGCCGGCCATCGACAATTTCGGCATAAGCATTTTCAGGAAATTCGGCATCGACCGCCTCGGCCGTCTCCAGCAAAGCCGCTTTCAAGGTCTCGGTGAAGGCTCTGGAATCGGTTTCGACTCCAGTGACCTCGCCATACTGCGCCAATTCGCGATTCAGGGTGTCGTCGTCAACCAGTTGCTCCCGGTAATCGTCGTAACGCTCGCCATGCTGGATGAACAGGTCACCCGATTTGAGTTCATCGCGGATCGCATACAGGACCGCGAGTTCGAAGTAACGGCGGTTGATGGCAACGACCTGACCGTCGGCGCGCTCGGTGATGACCAGTTTCCGCCACGTTGTGGGCAGCCACAGAAAATCTTCGTCGGCATTCAGCCCAACCAAGGATAGCGGAACGATTTCATGCCGGGTGCCGCGTAGCACCTGAAGTGCTTTCATCATCCGCATTAAGGTGTCGTCTTCGCTACTGCTCTGCGGATTGACGATTTCGATGCAGTTCAACAACTGGGCGCGAACCATCTTGTAGGGTTGGATGAGGAATGGCAGGTGATTGCGTCCGGCGTAGGCCATGTGCTCATCGCAGATGGCTACCAGGTCGTCGACCTCGGCGATCAGGCTGCCACCGATGGCTTCCACCCGTTGATGATCCGTCCCGTCGATTTGGTAGGCCAGCAACATCTCTTTTAACTGGCCGATCAGTCGATCGGTTCGCTGCAGGTGTTCCTGCTGGTATTCGCCCAGTTTGTTGCGCGCCTGATTGTCCAGGTTTTGAAGCATGCGGACGAACAGGTCGGCCGCATCGTCGAGCGTCTGGGCAAATTGCGAGCGGATGTAGATGACGGCCAGCGCATAGCGCTTCTGGGGCTTCAGTTCCGCCATTTCTGTCGCATCCAGCGAACGGGCGATGTAGCGGTACTGCTTGAGCTTCGGAACGGGGATGTCGGGCGTTGGCAGTTGGTCAACCAGCAACTGAAGCCGGCGGATGTGCTGAAGGTAGGAACGGGTTTCCTTGTTGGTCGGTTTTTTCGGTTCCCGTTTGAGCAGGTTCCAGGTGCTGCTGCTCTCGCCTGACTTGACCTTAAACAGGCCGTCAACCAAAGCTTTCACCTTGGTATCAAGCTGGTCGGCAATGCTCGCAAAATGGACATCATGAATCTTTTCCCGGGCCTGGATGCCCAACCGATCGAGCGTGGAGAAACCGGGCAACTCGTAGCGATGATGGACCAGTTCTTCAAGCATCACGTTGATGATGTCGGCTACCACATGCCGGCTGTCTGCGGCGGTTTCTGCCACGTGCCGCAACCAGGCGCGTCCCTGATCGTCCAGCGGACGAACATTCAGGTAGCGTCGCAAGGCAGTAATCAAGGTGGTGCGCGCCGTCGTTCGGTCGAACTGCCGAAGCTCATCGCTCCTAGCCGGCCGATACCCCGTTTGGGCCACAATGTGCTGGCGTATCACCGACGGGACATCCCTGATGTGGACGAAGTACCCAAGACGCTGAAACAGCTTCAGGTAGATGAATGCTGCCGAGCGGGCAATGGGACGCTTGACGGTTTTGTCAATGAACGCGATTTCATCGGGGGTCAGGGTATAAATCTCGTCGAGATCCTGTGCCGATGGGTCTGCCTTCAGGCGTGGGTACGCGGTCTCGTGAAGTTGGGTCATGCGGGATCAATCCCAATGCCGACCGGTGGCCGGGTCGCGGCAGACCGCCTCCAGAAAACACTCACGGGCATCGGCAACGCGATGGAGTTCATCGAGCAAGGTGTAGAGATGATCGTCCAAAATATCGGTCGAGGGCGTCGGGACGGCAATCTGATATCGACGGCCCTCCTGGTCCAGGGGCTGTGCCTGAAACCGGGAAAGGCTGGTACTCGTCATGTCTCGCAGGGCATTGGCGACGGCACGGCGGCTGCCATTGAAGGCTGACAGATCGAGGGAAACCTCGATCGTGGTGAGTGAGACCTCGGGCAGGCTGGGCAATTGCGGCGTCGAGGCGGACGATGTTTCCGGTAGCGCCCGATCCAGACCTTGCTCGAAACGTGCTTTCTGGTCGGTGCTGACCCCATCCAGATAGCGCATGGCGGCCTTCACGTCGCGCCAGCCCACGTAATTCATCAACTCCCGAAGATCCCAACCACTCATCCCGGCCCACTGGGCAAAACCGCGGCGTAGCGAGTGGCTGCTGAAGGCTTCGGCATCGGTCACGCCCGCCTGGCTCAATAACTTCCGAAGCATGGGAATGATGCTGCTCGGCGTCAGTTCAGCCTCGGACAAATGCCCCCAGCGATCAATCTTGCGGAATAGCGGACCCGCCGTCAGTTTGGATAAAGCCAGCCAGTCTTCGACCGCCTCGACGGGGCACAGCCGGGACAAGGCTGGGCAGGAGAAGCTTCGCCCTTCGAGATCGCGATCCCCCTTGCTGCGCGGCAAGAAACAGGTCAGCCCTTCGCCGGGCTTGATTTCAATGAATTCGATGCGAAGATTGGCCAGTTCGTCGGAGCGAAACCCGCGCCAGAATCCGAGGAGAATCAGGGCGCGATCCCGGGTGTGCCGCAGGGCACTGGCCGAATCTCCCCGGCCGACTGCCGCTGCGGTGGCTGCTACCAGCCAGTCAGTGACGCTGTTCAATAGTTCCAGTTCCAGCGGCTTGGCCCGCTTTTCCCGGGCAGGATGGAGCGTTCGGATACCTTTGAGCAATTGCCGGATCTTCGGGGCCTTGGTCGGATCCGGAAAGCCATGATCCTGGTGCCAGCGCGACAGCGCCGCGAGGCGGTGTTTCAGGGTGTTCAGCGACAGGGATTCGGCGTAGGCGGCCAGGTAACGGGCAATCGAATCGATGGTTGCCGGCAACAAGCCTCCCCACTCAACCTCGAAGTGCTGGATGGCTGACGCATAGCTGCGTCGGGTGTTGGCCCGTTCGGCCGCATCAAGGTAGAGATCGACCTGGCTCATTGCATCCCTGGCTGGATTCAGGTTCGTGCACGCAGCGGCAGCGAGACTTGCGGCTCCAGTGCCTGCAGCACGGCGTGTGCCTTGAGAATGTCTTGGTGCAATTGGGCATGCTTCGGTGCGTGCACCGTGACCACTAGGGCATAGCGAATGGCGGGCGCTCCGGATGATGCGAGGCCACCGGCCTCGCGAGCGTTGTAATGCACGTCGAACACCGGTTCGAGCAGACTGCTGCCGTAGTAACTGTTTTCCGCATGCAGCACAGTCTCCCACTTGCCCAGATCGGTCCGCAGTTCGGCTTCGGTCCGGAACTCGGCCGCTGGGAAAAAGCTGACCGACGACGCATTGACGGCACCTGCCTTGCGCTTGCTGCTGTTGGGACGGAAGGTGATACCGAGACCGGCTTTGGTATAGGCGCCGGCATCCTGCGGATCGACCGGACTGGCATAGCAGAACGTCGCCCGCAAGCGAACCTTGCCTTCCAGTTGGAAAGGCGGCAAAGGAATGGGGGCCCGCAGGAACTTCCCCGGGCGAAGTTCACCCTGGTAAATGATCCGGGCTTCCCCGTCGCCGCAGGTGATCAACTGGTTCAGATCAGCCGGCACCCGGCCCCAGCCGACGTGATGGACATCATGCTCGTCCTTCGTTTCGCAGCCGTGGATCAGCAGCGATTTGATGGTCAGCGGATGAACCGCGTCGCCCAGAATGGCGCGGATGCCGACTGCCGAGCGTAAGGCGAGCGGAGCCGCGAAGCTGGTTCCCAAGGTCGCAGCGAGGTTGGGCCGCGTGCCGGGCGCTGCGACGTGAAAATATTCCTTCGGTGCGCCACCGAAAGCAACGACATCCGGTTTCCGGCGCCCCGGGCTGCGACCGGGGCCGGTGGCACTGTAGCTGGCCCGTTTCCAGTCGTTACCGGTCCGGTCGGTGGCGCCGACGGACAAGGCGTTGACGCTATCAGAAGGTACTTGGATGCGATTGAGGCTGAGTGCGGCATCACGTTCCCCGTTATTGCCCACAGCCACCGTCATCAAGGTTTCCCCATCGCTCAGGATGCTGTCGATGACGGCCGTCCAGGCATGGACATCCTGGTCTTCGATCGGCAGGTCAGGCCCGAGGCTGAGATTGATGAACTGATACTGGCGCGAGAGCAGTACGGTTTCCACATGGCCGAGCGTGCGATACAACTCGTAGGGATCTTCCCCGTCAATTTTTGCGTCCAGGACACGGTGATGATCGACCGGCGCATAGGGGCGCTCCGCCGTTGCTTCGGGCTCAATCGGCCCGAACAGCACCGCCGAGGTGACGCCCAGTCCGTGCTCAGTGAAATCGGGTACGTCGCTGGCCTCCTCGTCGGCCAGAAAATAACGGCGGACATAGCTTTCGAGAACGTGTTTTTCCGGTAGGCCACCATCGAGAATGGCGACCTTGGGCTCGCGGGAGAGCGGTTCTCCACTTGGCAAGGAGAACGACACTGCAAGCGGCATGCTGCGGGTAACCGGACGGGCTGCTCGCAAATGCGGCATCGGCCGGACGACGCGCGTCAGCGTGAACTGGGCGAGGTTTTCCAGGCCGGTCGCATCCCCTTCGACTGCCACGAAGAGCAGCCGACCGGCTTCAAACTCGAACTCGCCATTGACCCTGAAGCCGCAGTCCTTGGCGTAGTCGGCAAATAAGGCGCGAACATCCGAGGCATCGCCCTCGGGTGGCAGATGCAGACCGACCTCGAAAACATGGCCGACATTGGTGCCTTCCAGATGCAGGCGATCCGCTGGGGTCATGGCCGCAAAGGTCTCGATGCGGGCAAATTGCTCGGCAACTGGCATCTGTTCGTTCAGGCTGCGGGCGAAGGCCGGGAAATTACCCATTGCGGCCCGCGTGCCCGACACGAAGAGTTCCGTCGTCTCCATTTCCGGTGGTGCTTTCTTCTGGGTCTGGCGACGCGGCTGAATGCGACGGGTGCGCGATCCAACTGACGAGAGTCCCACCTGATCGAGCAGCAGCTTCGGGAAATACGACTTGGCCAGATAAGCCGGATGCAATACCAGACGAGCCACCGCCAGATCATCGGCACAAGCCTTCGCTGGGAGCTCCTGGAAAATGCGGTTGGCAGTCTCGATCTCCGGCACGATGATGCGCTTGGCCTCGGTGAGCGTATAGGGGTGCGCCTTGTCGCCAACCTTCTTCTTGGGCGCTTCGATCGGATAGGTCAGCAACTCGGCGCGGCCGATCAGGTATCGCGTGGTCATTTACTTGAGCCCTCTGCCTTTACGGGGGGAAGGCCCCGCGTGTTTGCGAATGGTGTCGCGAGCGACGCCCGTCATTTGGCTGATCTGCATATGCGTATGTCGCCCCGCCTTGGCCAGCGCAATCGCGAGGTTGAGGCGTTCTGCCTTGCTCAAGGCTTCCTGACGCTGACCCAGGGCTGATCCGATCAACTGTTCCAGCGGCGCCATCTGTAAGGCATGGCCGCGACGCAAAGCGTTGATGCTGCGCTCCACGTCTGAGAGAGACTGTCCCTGCAACCCAGCAGCCAGGACATCGATCCAGGACGCGAATAAGGTCAGATCGTCGCCGAGGAATCGCTGGATGGCCGTTGCAATCGCCGCAGCATCCGGTGCATCGAACTTGAGGACCAGATCGAAACGTCGCCACAAAGCTGGATCAACCAGTTCCGGGTGGTTGGTGGCAGCCAGCAGCAGGCCGGTATCGGGCCACTGATCGACTTCCTGGAGCATGACGGTAACCAGGCGCTTCAGTTCGCCAATATCCGACTCGTCGCTGCGCCGCTTGGCGATGGCATCGATCTCGTCGAGTAGCAGAACGGCAGCGTGTTGTTTGGCATGATCCAAGGCTGCCCGCAGGTTGTTGCCCGTCTTGCCGAGCAGGCTACTCATAACCGCCGTCAGGTCGAGTACCCACAGAGGTTTGCCTAAAGCGCTGGCAATCCAGCGGGCCGAGAGTGTCTTGCCGACACCGGGAGGGCCTACCAGGATGGCTGAACGGGTCGGGCTAATGCCACGGGCGGCCAACCGCTCACGTTCCTGTCGTTCGCGAATGATGGCACCGATGGCGTCATGAACACTGCCGGGAAGAATCGGTGGAGGCAATCCGACGCGGTCATCGAAGACCCGGATCAGCGCCAAACGGGAATCGCCGTCGACGGGTAGCGGTGCCTCGCCGGCGTCCGTTATCGGTGCGCCACGACGCAGGATGGCGTTACCTGCCGAGCGGGTCTGGGATGCTTTCAGGGACTGATCGAGAAGCGAAGCCAGTTCGGGGCGTTGTTGGCGGTATTTCCGGATGAGCCGCGCCAGCAGCAGACGGGTATCCTCTTGCGCATCTGAGGCGGCAAGGCGGGCTAAATTGGCGAAATCAATTTCAAGATCGTCAATCTCGCCTTTGTTTGTTTTTGTTCCCACAAAATTGCCTTATATGGTGCAGAATTTTATGGCGAATTTTATGGCGAAAATACATATTTGGTCAATAAATTGATTGCTCGCCACATGGTCAAGATTGCGTTGTTAACAACTTTTTCTGCCAGCGTGGCAAGTTGTGCCGTCCGTGTGTGTCAATGCCTGAACACAAGGATCGACGCTCTGCTGGCACCGATCTGGCTGGACCGCGAGGCTCGTAAGTACGTCACGTGCCGATGTGCTGAGCTTGCCGGTGGTCAGCACGTCACCGCGCCGCTCCGACATGCAGTCTTTCGCGCCGACGGTCCGCACCTTGACGCCAGCGCATCCAGCACAGAGCGCCGCGATGGCGAGCAACCACAAGTACCTGACGAGGCGCCCACGCCTGTCGAGCAGGCCCGCGCAGGTCCACGGAGGCCTTTCCAGGTACCTCATTGCGTCGTATCTTCTTCCCGCAATGGCGCATTGCCGATTGCCTTGTTGACGGTCACATAGCGCGTGTTCAAACGACCTTCGCTACTAACCAGATCGCGACGCGCTTGCAGATAGCTGCGCTGCGCGTCGAGCACAGCGGTGAAATCACTGATTCCGCCGTCGTAGCGCGCCTGGGCAAGCCGGTAGGCATCGCCGGCCGCGTCGCTGCGGGCTTTGAGTTCCTGAGCCTGCTGTTGTTCGGCGCGGTAGGCGGACAGCGCATCGTCGATCTCCTGCCAGGCTTTCAGCACGGTTTTCTGGTAATTCACCGCCGCTTCCTGTTGTTGCAGCTCGCGCAATTGCACGGTGGCTGTGCGCCGGCCATGATCGAAGATCGGCAGGTTGAGGCTGGGGCCGATCGACCAGGTGCGACTGCCCCAGTCGGAGAATTCGCCACTTAGGTAGGACTCGAACCCGAATTTGGCACCAAGCCGGATGCTGGGATACAGATTGGCCTTGGCAATGCCGATGTTGGCGGTGGCGCCGTGCAGGTGCGCTTCGGCGGTGCGGATGTCGGGGCGGCGCAGCGCCACTTCCGATGGCAGACCGAGGGCGAGGTCGGGCAGCGCAGTCCTGGCGCCGGCATCGCGTGGCACCAGTTCGGCTTGCAGCGCACCCGGGCGCTCGCCCAGCAGCAGGGCGATCTGGTTGGCGCTGGCGGCTTCCTGTGCCAGCAGCGGCGGCAACTGCGCCTTCAGCGCGGCCAGTTCGGCGCGCTGGCGTTGCAAGTCGGTGTGATCGAGAACGCCGCCCTCGACACGCGCCTGCAACAGCCCGGCGCGCTCTTCCAGCGCGGCGATATCCTCGCGCATCAAGCGAATCTGCCGCTGGGCGGTGCGCAGCTCAAAGTAGTTGCGCGCCACGTCGCTGGCCAGGCTGAGGCGGGCCTGGTCGAGCAGTGCAGCCTGCTGGCCGACATCGGCGTCGGCGGCTTCCACCGAGCGGCGTACGCGGCCCCACAAATCCAGCTCCCACGAAGCGTCGAAACCCGCCTGGTACAGCGTGAACGGCTCGGCCAGCAGCTCGGTGAGGCGGGGGTCGGCCCCCATGATGCCGAGCATGCGCGTGCTGGCACCGCTCTCGCTCTGGCGCTGGCGGGTGGCGCTGCCGCTGGCGTTGACTTCCGGCCCGCGCTGCGCGGCCACCGTGCTGCGCTGCGCGCGTGCCTGGGCGAAGTGCAGCGCGGCCGTCTGCAGGTCCGGGCTGGCAGCGAAAGCACGGCGCTGCAAGGCATTGAGGGTTGCGTCGTCGAAGGCCTGCCACCATATTGCTGGCAATGCCTGGGTAGCTTCGCCCGGGATGCGCAGCGAGGCATCGCCGCTGCGCCAGCTCGTCCAGTCATCCGGTGCTGCGGGCGTGGGCCTGACGAAATCCGGCCCGACGGCACAACCGGTCAAGGCCAGGGCCAGGGCGAGTGCGGAGGCCGCCAAGCCGAAGTGCCGTGGTTGAAGAGGGGAGTGTTGGAGGTCAAACATGCGGATACCTACGATCAGGAAAGCCGGTTGCGGAACAGCCAGGCCGCCAGCGGCAGCGTGGTGGCGGCCAGCACCAGCAGGGGGATGAATTGGCGCCAGATATCGATGAGGCCTGCGCCTTCGAGATAGACGCGGCGCACGATGTCCATGCCGAAGCGCAGCGGATTGGCGTAGGTGGCAAGCTGCAGCACCTCAGGCATGTTGCGCACCGGCGTGAACAGGCCGGAGAGCAGCATCAGCGGCATGATCAGCAGGAAGGTGTAGAGCATCGCCTGTTGCATGGTCAGCGACAGGGCGGATATCGACAGGCCCACGCCAACGGACGCGACGGTGAAGACGATCAGCCCGAAGTAGAGCAGCCCCACCGAGCCCTGCATCGGGATCTCGAACCAGAAACGGATGATCAGGAAGATGATGGTGGACTGCAGCAGTCCGATCAGGATGGAAGGCAGCGCCTTGCCGATCAGGATCTGCATCGGGGTGAGCGGCGTCACCAGCAACTGGTCGAAGGTGCCTTGCTCGCGTTCGCGCGCCACCGACAGCGCCGCCAGCAGCAGGGTCTGCAACATGCTCAGCGCGGCAATCAGTCCAGGCATCATGTTCCAGCGTGACTCCAGGTTGGGGTTGAACCAGGCGCGCCGTTCCACGCGAATGCCTGGGGCACCGGTGCCCAGCGAGGCATTGTAGGCGGCCACGATGGCGCCGACGTGGCTGGCGGCCGAACCCGCCGTCGAGGAGTTGCGCCCGTCCAGAATGAGCTGCAGGGGCGCGGGCTGGCCAGAACCCAGCCGTGCCGCGAAGTCCGGCGGAATACTGAGCACCAGCAAGGCCTTTTCTGCATCGACCATCTCGGCGATCTGCCGCGGCGAGGTGAGCGTGGCGGCGCGCACGAACACGCCGGTGCCATCGATCCGCGCCAGCAGCTCGGTCGACGCCGCACTGCGGCTTTGATCCAGCACGGCATAAGGCACGTGCGTGAGGTCGTAAGTGGCGCCATAGCCATATAGCAGGGCTTGCAGGAAGGCCGGGGCAATCAGCAGCGCACGGCTGGCCGGCTCCTTGATGAGTGCAAGGAGCTCTTTGCGCACCAAGGCGATGATCTGGGTGAATGTGACAATGAAGGAAGCCATGGCTGTCAGTCCAGTGACTTGCGCAGCGTGCGCTGTGTGGCGAACACCAGCACCACGGCGTAGAGGGAAAGGATGGCGACGCTGCGCAGGATGGTCGGCCCATGGTCGCCCGCCAGGAACAGCGTCTTGATCAGGCCCATGAAATGCGTGGCGGGCAGTAGTTGCGCTACGACCTGGATGACCAGCGGGACGTTGCGCAGGTCGAACACGAAGCCGGAGAGCATCATGGCCGGCATGAAGCTGACCAGCATGGCCAGCTGGCTGGCCTCGAACTGGTTGCGCGTCTTGCCGGAAATGAACAGCCCCAGCAGCAGCGAGACGAGCAGGTAAAGCATCGAGGCCAGGCACAGGATGGGCAGGGAGCCGCGCAGTGGCACCTCGAACAGGAAGCGCGCCGCCAGCAGGCACAGCACCAGGTCGATGGCACCGACCACCAGGTACGGCGCCAGCTTGGCGAAGATGAGTTCCAGCGGCCGCACGGGTGTGACGAACAGCGACTCCAGCGTGCCGCGCTCCCATTCGCGCGCGATCAGCAGCGACGTGAGGAAGGCGCCGATCAGCGTTAGCACCAGAACGATCAGTCCGGGCACCAGATACCAGCTGCTGTTGCCGGTTTCGTTGAACCACATGCGCTGCACCACCTCCACGCGCCCCAGCGCGGGTGGCTTGTTACCAGCACGGTCAACCTGCTTTTGCGCCCAAGTAGCGATGGCGCTGTTGACGTAGCCCTCCACGGTCTGCGCGGTGGTCGAGTTGACGCCGTTGAGCACCAGCTGGATGCGGGCATCGCCTGCTGCGAGCCGGCGCGAGAAGTCCTGCGGCACGCGCACGATGGCGTCCACCTCGCCTGCGCGCAGCAAGCGCTCGGCTTCGGTCATGTGTGTGACCCACACCGGTGAGAGGTAGATCGTTCCCTGGAAACCCGCGACCGCCGCGCGCGCATCGGGCGCGCTGTCTTCCAGCACCACCGCGACCGGCGCGTTCTTCACATCGAAAGACAGGCCGTAGCCGAACAGCAGAATCAGCGCAATCGGCAGCAGCAGTCCCACCGCCAGGTTGCTCTTGTCGCGCAGCATCTGGCGCACTTCCTTGCGCAGCAGGGCGATGAAACGCCGCATGAACTCCGGATGCCTCATGCGCGGCCTCCCGGGTTCCTGTCCCGGCCGTCGGCGCGACCCTGCTCGACGATGGAAATGAAGGCGCTGTTCATGTCGGTGCCGCCGTCACCGCCTGCCTGCTCGCGCACCGCCTGCGGCGTGCCAAGCGCCAGCACCTTGCCGGCATCCTGGATGGCGATGCGGTCGCAATACTCGGCCTCTTCCATGAAGTGCGTGGTGACGATGACCGTCACCCCCGCCTGGGCGAGCGCGGTGATGGTGCGCCAGAAGGCGCGCCGCGCCAGCGGGTCGATGCCGCTGGTGGGCTCATCGAGGAACAGGATGTCTGGCTCGTGCAGCAGGCCGGTGGCCATGGCCAGGCGCTGCTTGTAGCCACCTGGCAGCAGGCCGCTGATGGCGGTGGGCTCCAGGCCGAACTGGGCGAGCGTGGCCGCCACTCGCGTGCGCAGCGCCTGGCCGCGCAGCCCATAGGCACCGCCGAAAAATTCCAGGTTCTCGCGCACCGTCAGGTTGCCGTAGAGCGCGAACTTTTGCGACACGTAGCCGATGCGCGCCCGTGCCTGGGCGCGCGCCGTGCGCAGATTCATGCCGGCCACTTCCAAATGCCCGCTGCTGGCCGGCAGCAGACCGCAGAGCATGCGGAAGGTGGTTGTCTTGCCTGCTCCGTTGGGACCGAGCAGACCGAAGATCTCGCCCCGCGCCACATCGAAGGAGGTGCTGGCGACAGCGGTGAAGTCGCCAAACGTGCGTACCAGATCGCGCACCACGATCACCGGCCCGTTCCCATTGCCATTCGAGGACATCTGCGGGGACGACGTGGGCGCTCCGGGAGACGATGCCGATACCCGGGTCGTCGACTCCGCGCCCTCGGCATGTTGCTGGCGCAGCATCATCATGAAAGCGTCTTCGAGTTCTTCCGGGCGCGGCTGGTAGTCGATGTCGCCGAGCAGTCCGTCCAGCACGTGGGTTTCCACCTTGGGCTGGCGGATGAACCACACCGCGCCGCCTTTGGGCACCGCATCGACGATCAATCGATCGGCGTCGATCAATCGTGCCTGCAGGTCGCGGGCGGGCATACCGGACGGTGGCGTGGCCACATAGGTCACCCCTCGGGCGCGTTCGCGCAGCGCGCCCGGAGCACCTTCGGCGAGCAGCAGGCCTTTGTGCATCACGAACACCTGGGTGCAGCGCTCGGCCTCGTCCATGTAGGCGGTGCTGACGATCACGCTCAGCCTTTCGTCATCGACCAGCTGCTGCACGATCTGCCACAGATCGCGGCGCGACAGCGGATCGACGCCCACGCTGGGCTCGTCCAGCAGCAGCAAGTCCGGCGAGCGCACCAGCGTGCAGGCCAGACCCAGCTTCTGCTTCATGCCGCCCGAGAGCTTGCCGGCCGGACGTGCGGTAAAGCGCGCCATGTCGGTCATTTCCAGCATGCGCGCGAAGCGCTCGCGGCGCACTGCCTGCGGCACGCCGTGCAGATCGGCGTAGAGGTCCAGATTTTCCTGCACGCTCAGGTCTTCGTACAGGCCGAAGCGCTGCGGCATGTAGCTGATGCGGTCCTGCACCGTTTGCGGGTCGTGGGCGACGTCGATGCCCAGCACGCGCAATGTCCCCGCATCGGGCTTGAGCAGTCCGGCCATCATGCGCATCAAGGTGGTCTTGCCGGCACCGTCCGGGCCGACCAGGGCCGTCAACTCACCCGCCCGCACCGTCAGCGACAAGCCGCCCACCGCATGCAAGGGACCGCCGCCCGGCGCCTCGAAGGTCTTGCGCAGCCCATCGGCGACGACCGTCGCGCCGCCATCGCTCATTGCGCGGTGCCCGCTGTCAGGTGGACGGTGGCCGGCTGCCCCAGGCGCAGCACATCCTGCGGGTCATCGACCAGTACGCGCAGCTCGTAGAGAAGGCTGGTGCGCAACGCTTCAGTCTGTACCGACTTGGGCGTGAACTCGGCCACCGAGGAGATGTAGCCGATCTTGCCCGCGATGGACTGGCCGGGGGAGCCATCCGTGGTCACACGTGCCGGCATACCGGGTTTGACCCGACCCAGGTCAGGCTCGCCCACATAGACACGCACCCACTTGGGCTGGGTCAGCGCCAGGGCCAGCACAGGTTTCTGCGGTGTCGCCATGTCGCCGGGTTCGAGCAGGCGCGAACGCACCACGGCGTCTGCCGGCGCCTTGAGTTGGCCTTGAGCGATCTGGTGCTGCAGCAAGGCCAGTTGCGCCTGCGCCGCCTTGAGCTGCGCCTCGGCGCCGGCCACGTCCTCTGCGCGCGGTCCCAGTTCTGTCAGACGCAAGGCTTCTTGTTGATCCGTCAGCTTGGCCTGGACAACCTGCAGATGGCTTTTGGCGCGGTCCAGATCTTGCGCACTGACACCACGCCCCTGCGTGTTGGCGGCGATGCCTTGCAAACGTTGCAGATCCTGCTCGGCCTGTGCGGCATCGACCTGGGCTGCAGTCACACGGCTCCTGGCCTGGGCGATTTCCTGCGGCCGTGCACCATTGCGCAAACGTTGCAGGGTTTGCTGCTGAACACCAATCTGCGCTTGTGCCTGTTCGGCCTGCAAGGCCAGGGTGCGGGTATCCAGCACTCCCAGCACGACTCCTGCGTTCACGCGATCGCCTTCCTCGACGCGCAATTCAGCCACACGGCCACTGCCATCGAAGGCCAACGCAATCTGGCGGATGTCCACGTTGCCGTGCAGCACCAGCGCATCGTCGTGGCCCTGGTTTCGCTGGTGCATCCACGCCCAAGCACCCAAGGCCAACACAACCAGGAGAACAAGGGCAATGAGCGGTTTTTTCATGATGAATATCCAGAAAGGGACATGAGGGGAGGATGTATTGCGCACCAGATATTAAATTGATTTTAAAGTTAATCTATTCGACAATGCAAGCCTTATCTACTTTGGAAAACAAGGGATGATCAAACCCGCACGCGGACTTCGTTCGGATGGCGAAGCCACAAAAACACGAATACTGGAGGCTGCAGGTGAGCTGTTCGCCGAAACGGGCTACGCCGAAACGTCCAACAAGGACATCGCCGCCCGGGCGCAGGTGGATCTGGCTTCCATCAACTATCACTTCGGCAACCGCAGCGGCCTGTACCAGGCCGTATTGGCAGCGGCCCATGGCCAGCTGCTGGGCATGGCCGACCTGCAGCAACTGGTTGGTAGCGAATCGCCACCAGAATCGAAATTGCGTGTGCTGATAGAGCAACTGGTCGCGCAGGCCATGCAAGAACCTCAAGCCTGGCAGCTGCGTGTCCTTGCCAGGGAGGTGTTGGCGCCAAGTTCACATCTGCAGGTGCTGTTCCAGGATGAAGCGCTGCCCAAGATGTTGCTCGTCAAACGACTACTCAGCGAGATTACCGGAATACCTGCAGAAGATCCGGCCGTGACCCGTTGCCTGATGAACGTGATTACCCCCTGCCTGATGCTGCTGGTCGGCGGGCGCACCTTCCCGGGGCCTTTGAAAGAGGTTTTTCAGATGCCTCCCCAGATGGTTGCCGACCACCTGTTCCACTTCGCCATGGGCGGGCTGGGTGCGATAGCCCGGGAGTACGCTGAACGGGCAAGAGCCTGAGGCAATCTTCAGTTATCTACGATTCGTACTGCTCCAAGGACAAAATTTCAAAAAATCAGCCATCACACTAAATAATCAACCATTATCGCGGCTTACAATTTTCATTTTTACCGCCTTGAATTTCGTAAAATTAGTATGTAATATCATATTACGTAATACGGTACGAAATTCGAGGATGCCATGGCCAGAGCCGGAATCTACAAATCAGAAGTCGTCAGAGCGCGTAACAACCTGTTGGCGGTGGGGCGCTATCCATCGATCGATGCTATTCGCAGCGAGTTGGGCGATACGGGCTCGAAAGGCACGATCCACCGCTACCTGAAGGAAATCGAGGAAGAGGAAGGTGGGAGTAACGGTGCTCAGGTTGCGGTCAGCGAGGCCATCCAGGATCTGGCCGCCAGGCTTGCCGAACGCCTGCATGAGGAAGCTGATCAGCGTTTGGCGGCTCTGACCGACAAGCACAAGGCGGAAACTACTAGGCTGAACGACACCATCTCCGCATTACGTAATGAAGTGGAATCGTTCCGCAGCCAATCTGAGCGTCAGGCCGTAGAGTTGGCGGCAGAAAAATCGGACCATGCCGAAACCTTGGCCACGCTTCAGGAAGAGAAAGTTGTTCGAGCACAAATGGCTCAGCGCATCCAGGACATGGAAGGGCAACAGGCGAAGGAAGAAGCGCACCGTATCTCGTTGGAGGAAAAGCACCAGCATGCCAGAGAGGCACTGGAGCATTTCCGCACGGCGGCGAAGGAACAACGGGAGCAGGACCAGCGGCAGTTCGAGCAGCAGATTCAGTTCTTGCAGGGCGAATTGCGTGCAGCCAAGGAAACGGTGAACGCGAAACAGCAGGAACTCATCCACAGTCATCAGGATAATGCCCGTCTTTCCAGCGAGCAGGCCCATCTTCGTAGCGAGTTACATCGTTTGGAATCTGAGATTCGTCCGCTGCGTACAGCCCGGGAACATCTGGCTGTTTCCGAACAGAAGAATCAACAACAGGAAGAGCGTCTGGCCCAGCGTGCCGCACGCATTGATGAACTACTCGTGGAAAACCAAAGCTACGCAGAAAAGTTGCAGGATGCGAATCAAGCCGGGCTCCGCCTGGAGACAGAGTTGTCCGCAGCAAAGGCGGTGTTGGCCAGCCACGAACAAATCCTGCAAAGAATCACCATCAGTCAGGCACCAGCAACAAAGGGCAGTGGGCACCGCAAGGAAAGCGCTGAAAACCAAGAGTCGCTTTTTGAGCCGGAGAAATAGTCAGGGTAATCAGCCTGCGTGGCTGTTCAGTGAACCAGACAACAGGGGGATACATGGAGTCCAACGAGTATCCTCGATATCGACTTGGATTACTTCACTGAAAGTCCGGACCCGTGCGGAGTGAACCGCCCCGCCTTCCGTGGAGGCCATTTGGTTTAAGTCAGGCCGGCGTTACGGCCCGACTGGCGAGTTGCCGGTAGTAGTTTGCCTCAGCTTCGGCCGGGGGAATGTACCCAATGGGTTCGAGCAGCCTGTGGTGGTTGAACCAGGACACCCATTCCAGGGTTGCCAGCTCGACCGATTCCCGGGTTTTCCAGGGCGCTCGCCGATGAATCAGCTCGGCCTTGTACAGCCCGTTGATCGTCTCGGCCAGCGCGTTGTCGTAGCTGTCGCCCTTGCTGCCGACCGAGGGTTCGATGCCGGCCTCGGCGAGCCGCTCGGTGTAGCGGATGCTCACGTATTGCGACCCGCGATCCGAGTGGCAGACGAGCGTGCCGTCCCGCTCGGGCTGCCGGGCGTACAAGGCCTGCTCCAGGGCGTCGAGCACGAAGTCCGTGCGCATGGTGCTGCTGACCCGCCAGCCCACGATGCGCCGCGCGAAGACGTCGATCACGAAGG
>Ga0208823_1000679_pt1 | contig 28644 bp, 24 predicted proteins | sample AD_UKC075_MetaG_FD_184440 | JGI IMG/M metagenome (GOLD analysis project Ga0208823, IMG submission 184440) | Active sludge microbial communities of municipal wastewater-treating anaerobic digesters from USA - AD_UKC075_MetaG (SPAdes) (version 2) | ecosystem: Engineered > Bioreactor > Anaerobic >... | reverse complement strand
CAGCGGACCGGCGACCGCGGCCCACGGTGGGGCCTCCGACCACCCGACGACCCCGGTGTCCGCGGTGCCGCCCTGGCCACCGCCGACGCGATCCTGGCCGCCCCCGACGTCGACGCCGCCGCGGCCGCGTTGACGCCGTGGACCGAGCTCCCCCCGACCACGCCGGACGGGCCCCTCGGCTGGCTCGCCGACCACACCGTCATGACCCCCACCCTCACCCGGCTGGTCATGGCGGCCCGCGCCCCGCACCGGCGACTGTCCCACCACCTCGACACCCACACCGGAGGCCGTATGCCGATCAACCTGCTCGTCATCCCCCAGGTCATCCCGCACCCCCACTATCTCGAACACCTGCAAGGCGCGTTCGACTCCAGCGAGGACACCGTCCGGGCCTTCGCATCCCTGTCGCTTGCTCGTCTGCACCCGGACGTCACGACGTGGAAGGCCGCCGCGGAAGCGCTCAACATGCCCGGGCCGATGGGTGTTCGCCTGGCCCGCGCCTGCTCGGCCACGATGCTCGTCAGCGCCGACGAGTGGGAAGCCCGGATCTGGCGGGCCGTCGAGGAGACGCGTCGGCGGGACTATCGGGCCACCGAAGCCAAGATCGAGCACCGGCTCTACATGAGCCGCTGGTTCAACGAGTGGGCCCGACAGTTCCGCCCCGGCACCCACTACAGCAGCGTCGGCTACGGCCTGACCTGGCAATGGGTCAACGTCGCCCACGCCCACCTCGACCTCTCACCCGCCTGGCGCGGCAAGAAGCCCACCGCCAAAGACCGCGCCCACTACCGCCAGTTCGCCGACTCCCTCGACGAGGACCAGCAGTTCGAGCTCGCCTACGCCCTCCACAAGCGCGCGTGATCCCTTCAGCCGCCCCTCGATGGGCGATGAAACCATCCCGACTCCAGCCATGTTGAGCTCGGCGACCTGGAGGTTCGTATCGGACCCGACAGCGTGGCCCGTCCTCCCGTCGGCGTCCACGGACGCTTGCTTCTCGGCGGCTTGGCTTGGCCTAACCCGTTCTCATGCGACCTGGTGTCCGAGGCGGCAGACTGCGATGCAGTAAGAGAGAGCCATCGCGCGAGGCAGTAGACGGAGGGTCCATGGCCTTGGCTGAAGGGGCAGTCCAGCTGCCTCCCGCACATTTGTCGGTCAGGGTGCCCTGGCATGACACCGGCTGGACCGGCCAGGTCTGCGAAAAGCCCGCGGAGAACCACTTTTGTGCTGTGCTCAAGAACGTCAAAGAGAAGAAGAACTCCGAGACCGAGGCCGAGGACAGCGGACTGGCCTGGGCATATCTGGCCCGCGACCGTGTTCCGCCCTGTGTCTTCGAACGTGCGGGGTTCATGCGCACGTCCGCCTTCTCAATCGACCGGGACCATGCCTACTCCGGCGGCTGGACTCGTTCGCACGCCCATTTCGCGACGACGACCCACAAGATGCCCGCTCATTCGTTCGAGGCGACGCCCTACCGCTGGGTCATGCGCGGCGAGGCCGAACTCAACGCCGATGTGTGGGGGATCCGCTACGACAAGTCCCTGGAGGATCGGGCCGACGACCTGATCGAGAAGAAGACGGAGACGAACTGGGTCCAGGACCACCGCAACCAGTTGGCGCTGCTCGACTCCTTCTTCTCGGCCATCATCCCCGGCAAGTCGCTGGTCTTCATCTATGCCAAGGACGTCCCACTCCTGGAGGATCGGCCACCCGGTGGCCGGGTGTTGCTCGGTGCCGGCCTGGTCACCTCGGTCGCGCCACCCACCGAATGGGAGTACGACGGAAATGGACCTCTGCGTTCGATCATGTGGGAACGCGCCGTCGGTCACTCGATCCGCGCCCCCGAGTTCACCGAGGGCTTCCTGTTGCCCTATCAGCAGTTGCTCGCCGATCCGAAACTGCGCGGCGAACACCTCACGCCTTACGTGGCCCTCGCACCGCCGGACTCCTTCGACGAGTTCTCCTACGTGACGGAACTTGTCGGCCACGACTCCGCCGTCCAAGCGCTCACGGAGCTCGCGAGGGTGGTCGACCTCCTGCCTGGCGTGGTCGACGGACCTTGGCACGCGGTCGCCGAGTGGATCGACGAACGGATCGCCGACGCCTGGGACCAGCGCGGGCCTTACCCGGGACTCGGTGCCGCTCTAACCGCCGCCGGCCTTGCCCGGGGTGCCGTCATCGCGCACCAGGTCGTTGCGTCACTGCCTGATCCCTCAGGCGACCCTTGGCCCGCTCTCGAGGCTGCCATCAAGGAGGCACCTTCCGGCCGTGGCCCAGCCGTAGGGCTGGTCCAGCGGATGGCCAAGAAGTCATGGGAGCGCTTGATCGGCGATCCCGAACGCTTTGAGCTGCTGCGACTCCTCGCTAGGTTCGCGCTCACGCGCGATCAAGCACGTCGCTTGTTCAGCGCCGCGGACCGGACCGTCGACTCCTCGACAGTCACCGATGCCGAACTCCTGGCCAACCCCTACCTGCTCTACGAGATCGACCGGCGGCGACGCGACGGCATCACACTGGGCACTGTCGACCGGGGCATGTTCCCCCGATCCGCAGCGGCGGCGACGACGCTTGACCGGTACCCCCTGCCGGAGCCGGTCGGCGAGGCCGCCGATGACCGCCGCGTCCGCGCTGCTTGCGTCCACATCCTCGAGAAGGCAGCCGACGAAGGTCATGCCCTGCTCGATGAACCGCAGCTACGCAAGCGGCTCAGCAATCTTCGCCTCGAACCTGAGTGCGACCCCGAATCTGACCTCTTCGACATGGCAGCCGAGGAGTTCCCACCGGTTTTAGCGGAGACTCCGCTCGCCGAAGGCGGTGGCCGCGGATGGCAGTTGGACCGACTGGCTGCCGCGGGGGACACCATCGCTACCGACGTTAGGCAACGCATCGGCCTCGGCCCGATCGACGTCACCTGGGACTGGGCGAAGGCCGTGGATGCTGCCATCAACCAACCGATCGACCCCGAGGACATCGACGAACCACTCGCACGGGCGGAGAAGTCCGAAGCACTCCGAATCCTGGCGACGTCGCGGATTTCCGCGCTGGTGGGACCAGCCGGCACCGGCAAGACCACCATGCTCAAGGCGCTGTGCGGCCAGCCAGAGATCCGCGGGCGAGTCCTCCTGCTGGCGCCTACCGGCAAGGCGCGGGTTCAACTCGGCGACAAGACCGGAGAGGGAGCCGTCACCCTCGCCGGGTTCCTGCGCAAGACCGGCAGGTGGAAGGAAGAGTTCGGGTACGGCCCGGTGCCCGGCGCCCCCAAGAACGGTTCCTACACCACGGTCATCGTGGATGAGGCATCCATGCTTACCGAGGAAATGGTCGCCGCCCTCCTCGACGCCATCAGCGGGGTGGACCGACTGATCCTCTGCGGCGACCACCGCCAACTGCCGCCGATCGGAGCAGGACGGCCGTTCGCCGACCTTGTCCGGCACCTCTCGGGCCTCGCCACCTCGTCCGAGGATCCAAATGCCGCATCTGGTGGTGGGATTGCCCACCTCACCGTGGGACGTCGCCAACGAAGAGGCTCGACCGGTTCCGACGCCAGCCGCGACGACTTGGCAGTCGCTGCCTTCTTCGCCACTGACTCCGACCATCCCGCCGCCGACGAGGCCTTCGCCCGGGTCCTCGCCGGCGAAGGCGACGGATCGGTCACCATCGGGCAGTGGGACAGCGAGGAAGATCTCCACCGGCTCGTGGTCGACGCGCTCACCGACGAGTTCGGCCTGACGGCCGGTTCCTCCGACTCGCTCAAGGCCTCCCTGGGCGCGACCGAAACCTACAACGGTCGCCCGGCCTTCAACTTCGGCACCGGAGGCCAAGGCGCCGAACGATGGCAACTCCTCTCTCCCGTCCGAGCCCGCGACGGAGGAGTCGACGGCCTCAACCGACTTGTGCGACGCACCTGGCGTCGACGCGACGCCATCAGTGCCCGCGACAACTACAAGCTCCCCTCACCGATGGGTGCCGACGAAATCCTGTATCACGACAAGGTCATGGTCGTCCGCAACCACGGGATGAAAGCTGAGCGCATCGCGGACCGCGCCAAGGTCAGCGGCGAGGTCGCCAACGGAGAGATCGGCATGGCCACGTGGTGGGCGGGCAAGAAGGGCCTCAAGGTCGAGCTGTCCACCCAGCCAGGGCTGCACTTCGTCTTCTGGGAGTCCGACCTCAACGGCGACAACGAGCGTGGGGCCGAGGAGCTCGAGCTCGCCTACGCGGTCACCGTCCACAAGTCCCAGGGATCCCAGTTCGGCATCACGTTCGTTGTCGTACCCAACCCCTGCGCCCTGCTCTCCCCTGAGTTGTTGTACACAGCGTTGACCAGGCACCAGGAGAAGTGCGTGCTCCTGATCCAGGGCGACCCGGCGGACCTCAGACGGGTCGCCGGTCCACTCCAGTCCGAGACCGGCCGACGGCTCACGCGACTATTCCGGGCCCCCTCGCCAATTGAGGCGGCGGACGGAACTGTCCGCGACGGCGCGCACGTCCACCGAACCGCGAACGGTGAGCTCGTCATCTCCAAGTCCGAGGTGATCGTCGCCAACACCTTGAAGACACTCGGCGTAGACTACCTCTACGAGCAACCCCTGGTCATGCCCGACAAGACGCGACGTCTGCCGGACTTCACCATTCACAGGCCAGGGCGTCCGACCATCTACTGGGAACACCTCGGCATGCTCGACAAGGCTGGCTACCGAGCCGATTGGGAGTCCAAGAAGCAGTGGTACGCCGCCCACGGCATTGCCCCGTGGGCGGACGGCGGCGGCCCCAATGGTGTGCTCGTCTGGTCCACCGAAGGACGTCCACCCGCGGGCATAGACGCCCGCGAGATCGCGAAGCTCGCAAGCGAGGTTCTCGGGTAACCAAAGGCGACTGATGTCCCGAGACAGAACAGCGGAAGGCGCTCCTGTCGATTAGGTGCATTTCGGGAACATGCTGCGCTTGCCCGAGATGATTCCGACGCAAGTGACCTCTACGGCCTCTGCCTGCAGCATGCCCCGCGACGCTCCCGCGCACCGCTATTCGAGTTCGCCGCCGAATTCGCGGATGACGTCATCGACTGCGGTGGCGACGTCGCGCAGGAAGCGGTTCTGATCCGGCGACGCAGTGACGGTAGGGATCGGTGCTCCGCGCTCATACACGTCGTTGACGATGATTCGCGCTCGAACGAACGTTGAGCCTGGCCCCTTCTGGAGGTAGGCCTCCTGCCATCCTGCACGAACCTCGTCCCTTAGTCGCCGAAGCGTCAGCTCGACCAGTCGGTTTGTGACGGCGTTCGACAGTTCGTCGATCGTGGCCTGTCTCTCGTCCTCGCTGGGCTCGCCTCCGGACCACCGCTCGGGGCGCTGCAACATCAGGTAGACCTGCATCTGTAGGTGGTAGCGCAGGTCTGCGACCGGCTTCAGGCTGTCGTACTCGTCGTCCCAACCTTCGGCGAGGCGCCTAGTCAGAGCCTTGACACGGGTCCAGTGCTCCTTGGGGGCCTCAGGGTTGTAGTCGACACCGAGCAGGCCACGCCAACGCGTGTGGAAAGTCTTCGCCGCCTCGGTCACGGCGAGCGAGAGATTCATGCGGTTGAAGACAGGTCGGCTGGGACCGGTCTGCGCTGCCAGTTCGGGATGTGCGAGGACCTCGAGGAGCGCTTCGAGCTGTTGGATCGCACGCGCTCCCGTCTTCTTCCGTGCGTTGAGCGGCTCATGGATCCCACCAACGAAAAAGCGGGCCCGGTCGAGCCGCCTGCTGAGCACACGCTCGGCGCCGGGGCCCAGCTCGTCGCCGATGGCCTTGAGGACGTTGTCCACGGACGCGAGTACGTGTTGCTCACGATCCCCGAATGTCGGAAGGTTGTCGCCCTTCACCTGGTCGAAGTGAGTGAAGATCACGTGAAGTTTGCTTGCATTGCCCGACACCGCGATGCCCTTGAGAGCAGCCACAGGCGCGGCCTGCATCGGCTGCGCTGCGTTGTCAACGAGAAGTACGGCGTCAACCGCCTGGAGTTGGGTAGCAACGTGGGTCGAGAGGGTGGCGACTGACTTCGGGGTGTGGCCGAGTCCCTCGCCATCAACGAGGACGAGGTGGACCGTCTCGTTTGCCCACTCGGGCTGGAACGGTCCACGCACTCGGATTCCGTTGACGAGTGGCGTCAACAGGCGCCCAAAGAGTGGAGCGAAGTTGCTGGAGAAGCGTGTGACGACCTTGATGAATGCGGCCCGGTCATCGGACTCCCAGGACCAAGTCGTCGGCCACCCCTGACGGTTCCGCCGGATGTCGCCGACGTCCAGTGTGGCGAACCGCTTTTCGATTTCGTCGACCAGTGAGTCAACGATCTCGTGAAACTCGTCGGACTGCCGCAGGTCGCTGTCGAGGCTCTCCTCTATCAGTTCCTCGATGACTCGCTCATCGTCATCAGGGAAGGCCTCATTGATGGTGGAAGCGTGACGGTCAACGACGTCCTTCAACGCCTCGACGGCGGCCGCAACTACGGCATTGGTTGCGACTAGGTCCACGGTCCCGTATTCGCTCGGATCGATGTCGTCGATCTCCTCGACGTCATCATCGGCGAGGTCGAGATCGTCGGCATGCTCGGCGCCGCGGCCAAGCACGTAGCTGAAACGAAACCGCTGGTTGACGTGGTCAAGAAGGCGGCGACGAATCTCATCGTCGGGCCGCTTTCGGAACGCAGCAAGAGCGGCCTCCGAAACATTCTCGGTCAGGTAGTCGATGACTTCGTCGCGCGGAATGAAGGTCACGACTGCCTCGTACCCGCCGTCTTCGGTGGTGATCAGCTCGGTGTCGGCGACCGTGGTCTTTGCGGTTGAGGTCGAAGGGAACCGTTCGGTGTCTGGGTCGGTGCCGAGGATCTGGCGCACGACCGTGGTCTTTCCGGCGCCGGTCGTGCCGAGCAACAGCACCGTGCGGTAGCCCTCTTCCTCCGTGGGAAGAGGCAGGAGCGCTTCCCGCAATTCTTGGAAGTCGACCGTGGTGGACTCCAGTCCGTCATAGAAGATGTCGACGATCCGTTCGTCAAAGCGACCCAGCGCGGTCGATCGAGCTGTGGCCTCCCAGAGCTCCGGTGTTGTGAGGATCTCGTTGAGTTGCTCGACCATCAGAGAGGCTTCCATCTCGTCGCTCGTCCCGAGGCCGCGCCGGACCCGACGCCCGTGCTTGCCCGAAGCCATATCGAGGCGGGCTGGATGGCGGAAGATGACCGACCACGCCTCGCGTCCCTGGTTGCGGCTCTTGCTCGCCGTGTAGAACTTCATCTCCGTGATCTCATTCCGTTGTTCCAGCGATGTACCGAACCCAAGGATGCAGCATTGCGGCCAGCGTGTCAAGGGATGCTGGTACACCACAGGAACAACGCCAAGCGACAGCGTTGGGATGCCCGACACCGGGCCGGTGTGCGTGGTCGCCTGTCAACGGCGAGCGATTTTGAGACTTACCCGGGAGTATGAGACGCCGTGAGAAAGATCGGTACTCCAGCGGCGGACTTCGAGACGTCAGCCGCAGAAATTGAGACGCGGCCGACCTGTCACATCCCCATCTGCCGGTTGATCGCGGTCGCTCCGATCTCGACAGCGAGGTCGCAACCCGCGTTGCCGAGGTAGGCGGCGGTCTTACTGAGCCAGCCCTTCCTGTCGGCGGGGAGCGATTCTGGGAAATACTCGCGAGTTCGGGACAGGTGGGACAGATCGGCCACTTCGGCGGCGGATTTTGGGACGAACCCTTCCCCCAGCCTCGACTCGGCGAGGCCGGCTTCAGGTTCCTGGTTGACTCCCCCCTGGACCGATCAGCGGCAGGAGCGCCTTACCTCTCCGCGGCAATTGAGGACGATCGGCTAAAGCGACGGGCGACCTTGAGCGACCTGCCTGGCGGTGTCGGCACCTGACCAGGCGAACCACGGCCCCGCACCGGACTTCGGGATCACCAGAGCGCCGTTGCCTGCCAGCGCATGCCGTTCATCCAGCGACTCGACGTACTCGCGTGTGTTGTAAGAGAACGCCCAAGCACTGTCGTATTCCTCCACGCCGCTCAGGACCCAATCGCCCGCCGCGAACTCCGGGAGCTTCTCCCCGAGCAGCGAGATCGCTATCTGGTGAGCGTCTTCCTCGGTCATGCCAAGACGGTACCTACGGCTGCCCAGACGGCACACGCTCATCGCAGGATGTCGCACGCTCCGCGGCACGACAGGACGTCTCATGGCTGGGAACATTGGGCCATGACGGCAGTGGCTCACTTCCCGTCGAACGATCGAAGGCGCGGACCACTCGCGGCCGTAGTTGTCAGCGCCCTCGTCCTGTTGTGTGCCTCGGGGTGCGACGGGCGAAGCCGATCCTTCTTCGCGGCATACGGCGAAGAAAGATCGACCAAGCTGGAACTGAACGTGAACTCCTGCAATGAGAAGCCCACGGCCGAAGTTGAGGAGTCCGCCACCGAGGTCCGTGTGGAGGTGATGAGCAGTCGTCGGCTGGGCCGAAACGGAGGTGACTGTGCTGACAGCGTCACTGTGACGCTCTCGGAGCCATTAGGAACTCGCCGGGTGGTGGACGAGTCGACGGGCGAGGTCGTAGAGGTTCAGCGGCCCGACTAGCACACCACGCGATGCAAGCCCTTCGCGGCAATAGCGGACGTATTTGCCGCACGGTGATTCGTGTCAACTCGATGAGTATCGCGATCGCAGGGTGCAGGATCTGGGTATGGGTGGGATGCCACGCGTAGTGCCCCTGACGGTGATGGTGCTGGGCATGCTTCTGGCGGGCTGTTCTCAGGAGGACGACCCGGGAGCCGATCTGCTCGGTGCCGACCGTCCTACGTTCACCTCTGTGGCCGCGCTGAACCGGGACGCCGATGCCGCTGTCGTTGGCACTGTCGATGGCGTGATCGGCACTGAGCTCGACAACGGAGGCAATCCGGAGTCGGACACCGCCGGTGGGGGAACGCCAATGACGTTGCTCCGCTTTTCAGTTGAGCGCACCATCCGTGGCCAAGCCCCCGCGACGATCACGCTCGCATGGCCGGACTCGGCCGGGACCGAGGACCTGGTTAGTGAGTTGCGAACTGGGGAGCGCGTGGTGCTCTGGCTTGACCACTTGACTGCTGAGCAGGTGCCGGGGCTTGACCTGGTTAACGACGTCTGGGTCCCGTTGGGCGGAGACGACGGGGTCATGGACGTCAAAGGCCAGGCTGTGAGGGCACGAAGCAGCAACTTGGTCTCTTTGGACAACGAGCCCGCTACTTCCCCGTTGGAGACCACCTTGGCCGCGCTCGAGCAGGCACCTTAACCAGGCCTTGGCCGCACCGTTCGTTGAGTTCCGTCAATGCGGCAAATGAGGACGTTGCGCAGGACCGTTTACCGGTATGGCGAGTAGTGCTTGACTCGGCCGCGACGGGTCCAGAAGGGCCGAGGGAGGCTTACGCCCGGGCCGGAGCCAGTCTCCGATTCGCAGGAACCGTCGGGCATCGTCACTGTGACTCGTGACCGCCGATCGCCAAAGGTCTCGGTGACGCGGCCCTCAACCACGGCCTCGACGACGTCAATCAGGAAGGCGAGGTCTGAGTCGTCCCGTCCAAGCTCCCAACGTCCGCCGTGCCCTCCGAGCACTTCTAGGTGCAGGGCGTCACCCCAGTCGATCCACGCGACGCCGACAGCACCCTGGTCGTTGGGAGTCAACACCCAGGAACCGCGACCGAGGTCTTCGCGCTCCAAGGAAGCGACATCCTGAAGTTCGCGTTCGAGGTTTGCCGCCAACTCGGCCAGGCGTAGGCCAACAGTGTCGTCGTCACCGCCGGTAGGTGGCTGGTTGTCGGATGACATGCGGCGACCTTACGGCGGCACCCTTTGGCCTTGGGCGGCCGGCCGCACCCGATCGGTTCTGAGCCGACGGCGCAGATCGCGGCAGATCCGGTTGCGGCTGAGTTCCCCATTGGGGGTTGCGGCAGTGGGTGCTCGGCGGCGGGGCGTCGAGCACGTGATGAGCACGCGCCTCAGGGGTTAGAGGATTGACCCAAGATCTGAGCCGACGCTTGGGTAGGCGGCGGTCATCGACTTCAGTTGTCTGGTGGTCAGATCGAGCTTCATGGCTAGGCCCAGTAAGTTGATCAGCTCGCCGTATCCGGGGCCGAGAAGGTGTGCCCCGACGATGCGGTCGGTTGATCGGTCGATGAGGATCTTGGTGGCCGCGGTCGTCTCACCGATTCGGTAGTTGGAGTACCAACCGCTGGTGTCGCGATACCGCACGTCGATGTCGACGCCCTGGTCGCGGGCGTCCTGCTCGAGCATTCCCACCCGGGTGAGCTCGGGGATGGTGAAGACCGCTGTCGGCACGCCTGCGTAGTCGGGGACGGTCGTGGTGGCCTTGAGCATGTTCGAGGCCGCCACCTTGCCCTCGAACACGGCGACCGGGGTCAGCGGCATCCCCGCAGTGTTGGCTGCGTCGCCGGCGGCGTAGAACGCCGGGTTGGTGGTGCTCTGCAGATGAGCCGCCACGCGTACCCCGTGCTCGTCCCACTCGACCCCTGCGGCGTCGAGGTCGAGGCCGGCGAGCTCGGGTACCCGGCCCGCACCGTGGACCACGAGGTCAAACTCGCCCGTCTCCGGGCGGCCCGATCGGTCCATCTCGACCAGGTAGTAGCCGTCGGACTTCTCGATCGCGGTGATCGTGGTGGAGCGGCGCAGCTCGATACCGGCGTCGGCGCCCCGGCTGATCAGGAGCTCGACGAGGTCGGGGTCGAACCCCTTCAGGGGCCGCGGCCCCCGGTTGAGGATGACTGGCGTGCTGCCCGCTCGGGCGGCGATGTGCGCGAACTCGAACGAGATGAAGCCGCCACCGACGAACAGGATTCTCGCCGGCAGCTCGGGAAGGTCCATGAACTGCGTGCTGTCGACCAGGTGCTCGTGGCCCGGGAAGGCCAGTGGCCGCGGGCGGGCGCCGGTCGCGACCAGGACGTGTGCTGCCTCGTACGGGCTGCCGTCGACCGTGAGCGTGTTCGGGCCAGTGAACCGTGCGTGCCCGTGCAGGGTGTCGACGCCGTTGCCGGCAAGGCCGTTCTCGATGCTTGCGGGGACCTGGTCGGTGAAGCCGTGCTTGTGCTTGATCAGGTCGGCCCAGTTGATCGACAGGTCTGCCTCGTCGATGCCCTTGCCGCGCATAAGGCGGGCGCTGTCGATGACCTCGGCGCCGCGGCGCAGGATCTTCTTCGGGTCACACCCGCGCAGGGCGCACGTGCCGCCGTAGGGCAGCGCATCGACGATGGCGACCCTCCACCCCGCGGAGGCGCACTTGTTGGCCGCGGCCACGCCGGCCATGCCGGCGCCGATCACCATCAGGTCATAGCCGGGCACCATCACGCCCCCCGCGCGTCGAGATTCGCTCGCAACTGGTCCACCGTCGGGGCGCCCGCCAGGCCCTCCGGTGTGCGGTAGATCCGGCACGACAGCCCGACCCCGGCGCCGGGCTCGGCGAACACGTCGACACCATCGACCAGGATGCTCGGTGAGCCGTGGAACCCCAACCTTTCGGCCTCCTCGATTGTCTCCACCCGGTGACGTGCCACCACGACGTCGGGACGCTCGGCGGCGATGGCGGCAAGGCGCTGGTCGGCGACCTTCCAGTTCGGGCACTCGTCGAAGTACAACAAGGTGATGTCCATGCCTTCGACGCTAAACCTTCTACCATGGTAGAAGGTCAAGGGTGAGGCGGGCGAAATGTTGATCGGTGAGGTAGCCAACGCGGCCGGGATGACCACCCAGGCCATCCGGTTCTACGAGCGCAAGGGCCTGCTGCCCGACGCCGAACGCGGCGCCAACGGCTACCGCGTCTACGACGAGGCACTGCTGACCCGGTTGCGCTTCATCACCGTGGCACAGGCCGCCGGGCTCACCCTCGCCGAGATCCTCAGCATCATCGACCTTCGCGACAAGGGGAGCGTGCCCTGCGGGCACGTCGCCACGCTCCTGGAGTCCAAGCTCGCGGACGTCCGCGCACGGATGAGGCACCTCGCCGTCCTGCAAGTCGAGCTCGAGGCACTGCTCGAACACGGCAACCGACTCGACCCCGCCAACTGCACCGACGACGACATCTGCCACATCCTCTCCACCTCGACCTAATGGGAGTGCAGTCGTCCACTCCTCCACTCGCATTTCCTCAACTCCGGGCGTTCGCGCTCATCGGCATGTCCGGTAAGGACCGTGCCCCGCGCAGCTGCGGAGACGTCGACGTCGAGCTGCGCAGGCTGACCTCGTGATGGCCGTCTCAGAATCCCCCGCTGAAGCAGTCTCATTATCGACCGCCCAGGCAGGAGCCTGTCTCAGAGTCGTGCGCCGCTGACATTGCCGGAAGCAGCTGATCGGTGCGGTGGCTTCTTCGGGTCAGTAGCACTGCGTGGTCCGAATGTCGGAGGGCGCGCCTACCATCGATGGCATGGCGCCTTGCATGGCCCCCTTCCAGGGTCACCGCTCATCCGCGGCGGCCGCGAGATGCCCTGCTTGTGGAGGGCGGTCGAGTTACCGCTCCTCAAGCCCATCCCACGGCGCCGGGACCGTCGTCGGCGGAAACCAGAAGTCGAACTGGGCCACCTCCCCGGGCCGGTACGTCGTCCGCGAGGCCGGGTCCGGCGGCAGGTACACCGGACGCAACTCGGCGACCCTGCCCTTCAGGATCGTCTGGCCACGGTCCCCAGCCGATCCGTTCGGCGATCACTGTGGCCGGCATCCGCGATACTCCCGCAACAGCTCCCGGATCCGCGGCTCGACCACATCCACCGCCGACCCCTTCGACGCCCGCCGGTACCTCGACGGAGCCGTCGACGCCAACTCCGCCTCCACCGTGTTCTTCGAGCGCCCCATCACCCGCGCGATCGCCTTGATCGGCATCCGCTCAGCCCGATGCAGCCGACGAATCTCCGCCCAGTCCTCCACCTGCAACATCCGCTTCCTCCTGACCTCGACCAGAAGCTCAGGATCGGGCAAGGGGTAAAGATTCACCCGCCCCGTCGCCAGGGGGTCAGTTTTCGCCCGTCTTCGACATGGCGGGCGCAGGACACGCTCACCGGATCGTCGTACACCACGGCGCGGGACTCAACTTCGATCGGGCAGGATGATCAGATGGGATTCTGGGATCGACTACGCGCCTCGATCGAAACCAACGAGCCCGAGTTGGTGGATGAAGTCAGTCAGACAAAGACGGGCCAGTGGACCAACCATGCCGGGGGGTACTGGGTGTGCAGTCACTCAGGCTGTAGCAAGAAGGCGGACGACGCGATCACGGATCATGATTGCTGCGGCCGCTGCAATCGTGGCCGAACCTGTCGCCAAGGTGCCGCCGCGAACTACACCGGGCCTGGAACCTTCTTCCACGGGTTCTCCGAGGCAGGGCGGACAGGTCAGTGCACCGTCTGTGGCCAGCCGCGGGAAGATCACTCGGGATGAACCGCTGGCCTTGAGAAGCTCATGGCCCAGATCGAGGGCGCGCATCTTGCACGACCTTGCGAAGTGGGGCGAGTTGCGCAAAGTAACCCGCACGCAATCGCGCAATCTTGGCTGCATCTCGACAGTATGCCGTGGTGTCGAGATGCAGCCAATCTTGCGCAGCCAGCCGCCGTATGTAACGTACTCACGCGCTTATGAAAAGGCGGTGAATCATCAGGTCCAGTTATGCATGGCCGCGTCGCTGAGCGTTTCGAGTCGCCAGCCGGCACCTGAGAGCCCGGCGGTTGTCAGTGGTGGCCGCCAAGATGGGCCCGCCGTCTCTGACGGGTTCATGTCCACAAAAGAAGCGGGGCGAGCGGTTGCAACGCTCGCCCCGCCGGAGGCCACCTAGGCAACCTAGATGTAGCAGTCGCCAAGTCTAGAGGCCTCCCGAATCCGGCCTAACTGGGGCCGGGAAGGAGGTTGCGATGTCGCCTCATCGCTGTCACGTCAAGTTGGTGGGTCGCGGCTGTGAGCACGACCTGTGCGTCACCCTCACGCGAGGAGTGCCGGAGGAGCTGCGCTGCGAGGAAGCAGCTCCTGCTGGATACGGCAGTGGCGGCTCCTCGTCGTGCGGCTGCCATGTTCCGGCAGGTCTCGAGGACCTCGTAGCTCGCCAACTGAGGGACAACCTTCAAGAGAGCCGTCGTCGTGGCTTCGTGCTGATCCAGGCGGCCTGAGCACCGCCCTTGCCCGCGCCACGAACAGCGCGGGCAAGGGCGCCCCGCGGTGAGGCTCCGATGGTGGGCAAGGATGGGGTCACCCATCACCGAGAGGACGCCCCACCTTGCCGTCGAAGCCGGACGCCAACTTCATCTGGTCCATCGCCAACCTGCTCCGCGGGCCATATAAGCCCAAGGAGTACGGTGACGTCGTCCTGCCGATGACTATCCTGCGCCGGCTCGACTGTGTTCTCGCGTCGACGAAGGATGCCGTGCTGGCCGAGCAGAAGCGGTCGGGCGACCGGAGTGCCAAGGACATCCTGGACGTCAAGCTGCGCAAGGCCGCGAAGTACTCGTTCTACAACACCTCGCCCTACACCCTGCCGTCGCTGACGGGTGACAGCGCCAACATCAGGGCCAACCTGCTGTCCTACGTCGATGGCTTCAGCGACAACGTCCGCGACGTCTTCACTCGGTTCGGGTTCGAAGAACAGGTCCTGCGGCTCGAGGAGGCCAATGCCCTGTACTTGGTGGTCCAGGAGTTCGCCAAGCTCGACCTGCGCCCTCAGCACGTCAGCAACACCGAGATGGGCTCCGTCTTCGAGGAACTGATCCGCAAGTTCGCCGAAGCCAGCAACGAGACGGCTGGTGAGCACTTCACTCCTCGTGAGGTCATCGCGCTGATGGTCGACCTGCTGCTGGTCGGTGACGAGGACGCGACCAGCCCGGGCAAGGCCGTGAACCGTCGCGTGTATGACCCGGCGGCTGGCACCGGGGGGATGCTCTCGACCATGGACGAGCACCTGCGCGAGCAGAACCCTGCCGCTCGCCTGCTCATGGCCGGCCAGGAGATCAACCCAAGTTCGTATGCCGTGTGCAAGGCGGACATGATCATCAAGGGTCAGCCCGTGGACGCCATCGCCCTCGGGAACACCCTCACGGACGACGCGCATGCGGGCAAGGACTTTCACTACTGCCTGTCCAACCCGCCGTTCGGCGTGGAGTGGAAGACCTCCCAGCGCGAGGTCGTCAAGGAGCACAAGCAGCTCGGCTTCAACGGACGCTTTGGCCCAGGCCTTCCCGCTGTCTCAGATGGGTCGATGCTGTTTCTCCTCCACCTCATCGACAAGATGCGGGCCGTCGACCCCGATGACGAGAACATTCGCGGTCGGGCCGCGATCGTCTTGAACGGATCCCCGCTCTTCACCGGTCGTGCAGGGTCGGGCGAGTCGGAGATTCGCCGGTGGATCATCGAGTCCGACCTGCTCGACGCGATCATCGCGCTGCCGACCGACATGTTCTACAACACGGGCATCGCGACCTACATCTGGGTGCTCGACCGCAAGAAGCCAGCTGAGCGGCGCGGCTACGTCCAGCTCATCGACGGCTCGCAAATGTTCACCAAGATGCGCAAGTCCCTGGGGTCCAAGCGCAAGGAACTGGCGCCGGCGGACATCGAGACTCTCGTCAAGCTGTATGCCGCATTCGAAAACGCCGACGACAAGCGCTCCATGGTCTTTCCGGGTGAGGCGTTCGGCTTCCGAACCATCACCGTCGAACGTCCGCTGCGCCTGGCCTTCACGGCCACCGCAGATCGGATCGACGTGGCGATCGAGGCCTCGGCTGTCCAGAAGCTGGATGAGGTCACGCAGGAGCAGCTCCGTCGCGCGTTGCAAACCCTCGACCGCAACACGGTGTGGAAGACGCGGCCCGCGTTCGACCAAGCGCTGGGCAAGGCGCTCGGGAGTGCGGGTCTGCAGGTCGGCTCTCCGGTCCGCAAGGCCATCCATGCAGCACTGAGCGAACGTGACGAGACAGCGGAGATCTGCAGAGACGCCAAGGGCAACCCAGAGCCCGACCCCAAGTTGCGCGACACGGAGAACGTGCCTCTTGGCCAGGACATCGACGAGCACGTCGCTCGAGAGGTCCTCCCGTACTTCCCCGACGCTTGGGTCGACCACGCGAAGACTAAGACCGGCTACGAGATCCCCTTCACCCGCCACTTCTACGAGTACATCCCGCCCCGCCCGCTGGAGGAGATCGACGCCGACGTCAAGGGGCTCATCGCCGAGATCCAAGGGCTTTTCGCGGAGCTCGACTCGTGAGAACCGTGCCTCTTCGGCGGATCGCGGCTGTGGTGAACGGTGGTACTCCCACGGCAGACGCCTCGAACTGGGGCGGCGAGGTCCCGTGGGCCACCCCAGTTGACCTCGGACGGCACGACGGGTCTGCCATTCGAGTGACTGAGCGCACCCTCACAGACCGAGGGCTTGAGACTGGGTCCGCTGTTGTGCCCGCAGGGTCGATCATCCTGTCGACGCGCGCACCTATCGGCTACGTCTGCGTCAACCAGGTCGCCATGGCTTTCAACCAAGGTTGCCGAGGCTTGGTCCCGCGACCCTTCGTCTCATCCGAGTACCTCCGCTACGTCCTCCTGCACCTACGCCCCTATCTGCAGGCGGCAGGCACCGGGAGTACGTTCATGGAGCTGTCCACAGGCGCGCTGGCCTCAATGCCCATCCCTGTCGTAGGGGATCGCGGGCACCAGGACGCCGTAGTGGACTTCCTCGACCGTGAGACTGCGAAGATCGACGCCCTGATCGCTACTCAGGAGCACCTGCTCGACCTGCTTAACGAACGCGCGGATGCGATGCGCAAAGTGTGGACGATTGGCCGCTCAACGGGAGTCAGATCGGCGCGTATTGGACAGGTACTAATGCGGCTCGAACGTCTGCCTCGTGAGCCTGCACCAATCGTCACCGCGTACCGGGATGGACAGGTCACGAGCCGCGAAAGTCGGCGGGAGGAGGGCTACACGCTGTCGTTCACCGAGCATGGCTATCAAGGCGTGGAGGCGGGAGACCTGGTCTTTCATGGCCTGGATGGCTTCGCTGGAGCAGTGGGAGTCGCGGAGCTGTCCGGCAAGTGCTCGCCCGTCTACCACGTGTGCCGGGCGCGCGAAGGTCACGATGCCGAGTACCTGGCTCACCACATCCGGGCTTTGGGCGTGTCCGGGATGCTGGAGAAGTTTGCCTGGAGTGTTCGGCAGCGAAGTGCCGACTACCGCAACTGGGCGCTCTTCGCGGCACTGCCAATAGCGACTCCATCTCTGGGCGAGCAACGAGAAGCAGCCAACGAGATTCGTCGCGCCAACGAGCGCGCGAGTGCCCTGCGCACAGCGGCGAAGACGTGCATTGACCTCCTTCGAGAGCGGCGATCAGCCTTGATCACCGCAGCCGTCACGGGCAGGTTGGATGTCACGACATACGGAAAGGCAGGTTGAGGCGTGGCGGTCGAGCACGAGCGGCAGCTTGAGGACGAGCTCTGCGCCCATCTCGAAGCACACGGATGGGTCTACGAGGCGGGCGCCTTGGGCTACGACAAAGCGCGCGCCCTATGGCCTGAGGACTTGTTCGCTTGGTTGGAGGCAACCCAGCCGGACACGCTCGCGACCTTGGTGAAGTCCGGCAAGGACCGGGACCGGCTCTTGGACCGGTTGGTCGAGTCTCTGGACCGCCCCCTCGACGCGGGTGGCGGCACGTTGGCCGCGTTGCGGTACGGGTTCAAGTTCACCAAGCAACTGGATCTGTGCCAGTTCCGACCGGCTGAGTCGATGAACCCGTCGACGACGGCACGGTATGCCCAGAACAAGCTGCGGGTGGCCCGGCAGGTGTACTACTCGGAGAACAAGACCGACTCGATCGACTTGGTGTTCTTCGTGAACGGGCTTCCGGTGGCAACGGCCGAGTTGAAGAGCGAGTTCCAACAGGATGTCCACGAGGCGATCCGGCAGTACCGCCAAGATCGCCCGCCAGTCGACCCGACGACCCGCCGTCGAGAGCCGCTACTTACACCTGGTCGACGCGCGCTAGTGCACTTTGCGGTCGACAACTCCGAAATTTACATGACCACCCGTCTGGACGGGGCAGAGACTCGCTTTCTCCCTTTCAACCGCGGCAACGCTGGCCACGCCGGGAACCCGCCGAACCCAGGCGGGGCGGAAACGGCATACCTGTGGGAGGAGGTGCTCGCCAAGGACGCCTGGTTGGGCATCCTCGGCAAGTTCATGCACGTGCAGGTGGACAAGCGCAAGGACCCGACGTCGGGCAGGGTCAGCCGATCCTCGACGGTCATCTTTCCGCGCTTTCACCAGCACGACGCGGTCACCAAACTGCTCGCTGACGCGAAGGAGAAGGGGCCAGGTCAGCGGTACTTGGTCCAGCATTCGGCCGGGTCGGGCAAGACCAACTCGATCGCCTGGCTATCCCACCAACTCTCCACGCTTCATGACACCAGATCGTCCAAGGTGTTCGACTCGGTGCTGGTGATCACCGACCGGACAGTGCTGGACGATCAGCTGCAGGACGCGATCTACCAAATCGACCACAAGCGGGGCGTGGTGTTGCCGATCGGGCAGGGCACTGACAGCGACTTCTCCAAGCGCTTCGCCTCCAAGTCGCACGCCCTGACCGAGGCGTTGACTACGGGTGGGGCGATCATCGTCGTCACCATCCAGACGGTGCCCTATGCCCTCGAGGCGATACGGGCGTCGAAGGCGCTGGCGGGAAAGCGGTTCGCGGTGATCATCGACGAGGCCCACTCCTCTCAAACCGGAGAGTCAGCCAACAAGTTACGTCAGACCCTCTCGGGCAAGGTGCTCGACGACGTGACCGACGCGGATGGCGCCGTCGGCGTGGACGACCTGGTGCGCCTGGATCTGGAAGGGCGGGGCGCGCTGCCGAACGTATCCTTCTTCGCGTTTACCGCGACGCCCAAGGGCAAAACGCTACAGATGTTCGGCACCTCAGACACCGGAGAGGAGGTCGACAAGGTCCCATTCCATCTGTACTCGATGCAGCAGGCGATCGAGGAAGGCTTCATTCTCGACGTGTTGAGGAACTACACGAACTACCGGACAGCGTTCCGCCTCGTCCACGGAGGGCAGGACTACGACTCTGAGACGGTCGACAAGTCCAAGGCGATGAAGTCGGTGATGCAGTGGGTCAAGCTGCACCCGTACAACATCAGCCAGAAGGTCGCGATCATCGTCGAGCACTTCCGGGCCAACGTCGCCCCCCTGCTCGGCGGCAACGCAAAGGCGATGGTGGTCACTGACTCTCGCAAGTCCGCCGTGCGCTACAAGCTGGCGATGGACAAGTACATCGCCGAGCATCACCTCACCGATGTGGCCACCTTGGTCGCGTTCTCCGGGTCAGTCGACGACCCCGATTCGGGGCCGGAGGAGTTCACCGAGCACTCGATGAACGTGAACCTACGCGGACGGACGATTCCTGAGGCGCTGGCCACCGGGGAGTACCAAGTGCTCATCGTCGCGAACAAGTACCAAACCGGCTTCGACCAGCCGCTGCTGTGTGCAATGTACGTAGACAAGCGGCTCGACGGGGTGCAGTGCGTCCAGACCCTCTCCAGGCTCAACCGCGTCTACCCGGGTAAGACGACCTACGTGCTCGACTTCGTGAACGACGCCGACGACGTGCTGGCTGCGTTCAAGGTCTACTTCGAGGGCGCCTTCCTCACTCAGGCCAGCGACCCCAACCTCGTCTTCGACCAGTGGGACAAGCTCACCGGGGTTGGGCTCTTCGATGACCTTGACGTCGAGGCGTGCGCCAAGGCGTACTGGGGCGACGGCTCCTCCAAGCCCAGTCAGGGGCGGCTGTCCGCCGCGTTGGCGCCGGTCAAGGAACGGTTCAACACGGCCTACCGGCGGGCTCTGCAGAACCGGGACGACAGCGAGTCCGATCGGCTCGACACCTTCAGGCGGGACCTGCGCACCTTCGTCAGCACGTATGACTTCCTCGCTGCGATCGTGGACTACGAGGACATCGAGCTCGAGAAGCGGGCGACATTCGCCCGCTTGCTCGCCGAGGCGCTCAAGGACTCCAACCGCCACGAAGACACCATCGACCTGTCGGACGTCACTCTGACTCACCACGCCCTGCACAAGCGGCCCGAGCAGCAGCTCGATCTGGGCACAGGGCAGGCGGACGGGCTCGCGTCGGTTCTGGCGGCCGGCTCGCGGGGCCGACATGAGGCTGAGTTGGTGCCTTGGTCGGAGGTGCTCGCCCACATCAACACTCTCTTCGAGGGTGACGGGCTATCCGACGGCGACCAAGTCTCCGCGGTGGAGACTGTTCTGCGCAAGATGCTCGAGAACGAGGACTTGCGCGCCCAAGCGGTCGCCAACAACAAGGTCGACTTCTTCTCTGGGCCAGACCTCTGGCACACGATCCAAGAGGTCATTGTCGAGGCCACCGACAGCCAGCAGCGCGGACTCGAGCGGCTGGCTGCAGATCGGTCTCGCGAGGAGATCCTGAGGATCATGGGGATGATGAAACTCTGGGAGACCCTGCGACAGTCAGCCTGATCCAGCCTGGTCCAGAAGCGAGCCGTGAGCTCGCTCGCTCCCAGTTCCTTCCTTGCGGTCTCCACTTGTCAGGTCGGGGTAACGCAAGAGGAGCCAACGGCGACGTGCGCCCTGGTTCTCTAGGTAGACCCGCTCATCGGAGGCCGGCGGAGGTTCGCGTTCTAGAGCGTTGTCGATGTCGACCAGCTCGGCGAGGAGGCGCCGACGAATCAGGTGGTACTTCTCGTGGCACAACCGATGGTGGAAGAGCGGTGGGCGCCCGCGTCCTTCGGGCCACTGGCACTCTTCGTTGCAGTCGGGATTCATGCAGGTTGCCGACTGCCTCGGCTGGAGGCACGCCTTTAGGTCGTCGGCGACGGTTTCGAGGCTTAGGTCTGTGCCACGCCGGTCGCGCAGCACTGAGTAGGTAGGTCTCATACGGCCACCAGATGAGCGTGACCTCGGCTCCGGTGTCGTGCGGGTGGTCAGTCCGCGTGTCGGTTGGGGCTGGTCAGACCCCGCAGTTAGCTTGCTTGCACTGGTCACGATACCAACCTCCGTGTCTTGCTGCGACCCGTCAACCTAAAAAACACGTATTGTGCTGACCTGCAGAAACGGGCGGCGCCTCAGGCAACTTCGTAGCGACCGGGGGCAGCCCGCAGTGTAGGCAGATGCATTCATACGTTGAGTCGACAGTATCGAACCGGAGTTTGGTACGTACTTTTTCTTGCTCTGAGGGTGAGCCGGGGATACGCTTCCCACAGGACTTGACCCATCGGCGCGCCCTAGTGAAAACCAAGAGGGCGCACCAGCTGCGAACTGGCACGCCCTTGGTGACGGACCTGATGCAAGTTGGCACAAGCGAAGGACCATCATGGGTCAGTCTATGGATGCTGCATGCCCGCGGCCAGCCCCTGTGGGTCGGGTGACGACGTGGACCTTTCGGTTCGCGGATGGCCCGAATGCATGGGACTGGACCCTCGGGCCGCCGGAACCTCGATCGCTTAAGTCGATCCGGACGCCGCGGTCCACGGAGAAGAGCCGTCACATCCCGGTGCAGGCGTGGTCTGTGACGTTGAGCGACTCGATCCGTGTTGAGTCGGGTGTCGAGCACGACCTCGTTCGCGAGCTCGACCGGGATCAGGACGTGGTGTGGATGGTGTCCCAGCCATGCCGTCTCCGGCTGGTGACTGCGGCAGGGCGACCGCGGGTCCACACGCCCGACCTCCTGTCACTCGACCGTGACGACCAGGTGACGCTCTGGGACGTTCGGCCGACGGACAAGCAAGACGAGAAGTTCGCTGAGAACCGGGACCTGACCGCGCATGCATGCGCCAACGTCGGGTGGCTGTACCGGGTCTTCGACGGGGGTGACCGGGTCCGCAGGTACAACCTTCGGTGGCTCACGGCGTACCGGATCCCGATGCCCTGGTATCCGAACGCCAAGGAGCAACTTCTCGAGCTGTCCTCGGAGACCGACGCCACCATCGGGTCGATTCTGCGGGAGGACCGCGGCGCCGGGCATCTGACCAGCGCCATGTGGCACTACCTGTGGGCAGGCGCCCTCACCATCGACCTCGATGAGCCGATCACCCGCGCCACGCGCATTGCGGTCTGCGAAGGCGCGATGTCGTGAGCAGCGGCGTGGTTGCCCTGACGGTCGGGTCCCGGATCCTCACCGCCGACGGCTTCGCCGCCGTCGTCGCTCTCGAACGGCACGGAGTGCGCCTGCGCTTCTCCACGGGTCCTGAACGATCGGTCGCCTACAGCCAGCTGGACGTGCGCACGGTCGACGGGGATGGGATCCAGGCGGTGCATGCTTCCTTGTTCCCGTGGTGGCAGCAGCTCACTGTGGCGGTCCAGCACGAAGCGCTGTTCAAGCAGGAGTGCGTGTTGGAATGTCGAACCGGGTTCCGCTACGGCCTGCCCGAGCTGGCCCAGCAGGGGGAGCCTTTCGCCCCTTTCGGGCCGGAGTTCGGGCTCAGCCTCGCCGCCCGGTATGCCGCGATGAGCAAGGTCGTCAGCTTCGAGAGGTCCGTCGACCGGGTGCTGATGCGCCGGGTGTATGACGGCGAGCTGAAGACCCACAGGATCGCGCCGCGCACTCTCCAGCGCTGGGACACGCTGTGGTCGACCGGCGGACTCCGTGCGCTGATCGACGGACGCTCGATCAAGGACCGACAGGCCTTCGACGCCATCGACCCCTACTTCCGGCGGATCGCCATGGAGAAGTTCGCCGAGTACGACGGCTCACGAAGCCGACCCAACCTGCAGGAGATCGAGCGCCAGGTCCGGGTCGCTCTCAAGAACGAAGGTGTTCAGGACCCGAACCTGCCCGAGAAGCTGACGCAGGAGTTCCTCAGCTACCACTGGCGCGCTACCGGTTCCACGGTCAGGGCCCAACGGTCGAACTCCCTGCGCAAGGTCGCCGGCCACGACAGCTACCCAGCCCAACACCCCGGCGAGATGGCCACGGACCTCACTCTCGCGAACAACTTCGTCCTCGACCCGCTGCGCGAACGAGCCATCAACGTCGAAGTCGGGATCATCCACTCCATCGCCACCCGCGTCATCCACGGCATCCGGGTCTTCCCGCGAGGTGCCCGCGGCATAGACGTCGGCTTGCTCGTCTACGACGCCATGCGCCAACTGTCGATGGTCGTCGATGGCACCACCATCGACGACTTCCGCTGGAGCGGCATCCCAGAATCCCTCGACCTGAGCGGCAACCCAGTCCATGTTGGTCGCCGCCCGGCGCTGAACCCCGGGCCCTCGCTGCAGGGCGTCCACTACCTGCCCGGCGTGACACCGACGTCCATCCGCAGCGATCACGGCAGCATCTTTGTCGGCGAGCACTTCCGTGCCCTCATGAATCAGTTCGGCATCGAGCTGCGCCTCTCCCGCGGGAAGAAGCCCACCGACAACCCCCACTCCGAACGCAAGATGGAGGACCTCGAGCGCGCCTACCAGCAGAGCCCCGGGTACAAGGGCCGCTCCATCCAGCACCGGGGCCGGTTCATCGGCATCGAAGCCGACGAACCCCTCCTCACCGCCGAGGAACTCGAACGTCACTTCAAGCGCTGGGTGGCTCTCGACTACCACCGGATGCCGCACGACGGCCTCACCCTGCCCGGCGCCCCCGGCATTCGCCTCACCCCACTGGAGATGCACGACGCTCTCGCTGACGCCACCGGCCGGATCGTCGTCCCTCAGCACCCGGACCTGATCTTCCAGTTCCTCCCCATCATCTGGCTCGCCCCAGGCCATGCCGGTGTCGAGCACAAGAACCTCGTCTACGACGCCGAAGTCCTCGAGGACTTCCGCTCCGTACGCCGCGGCACCTTCCGAACCCAAGACCACGCGATCCCGTTCCACATCGACCCCCGCGACATGACCAGGCTCTGGTTCCGCCATCCCGAGACCGACCGGATCCACGAGATCCCGTGGAAGGCCCGCCACCTCATCCACGCCCCCCTCGTCGACGACGTCCTCGACCGCGCGCTCAGACGCATCCGCGAACGCGGTGGCAACCGGTCCATCAACAAGACCGTGATCATGCGCCAGATCATCGACGAAATCGGCGAGCTCACCACCGCACCGACCACGGACGAGTGGCGCGCCAAGATGTCCGCCGCACAGCTGCGCTGGGAACAGTCCCAGCGCGACCACGCCGAGGTTGCCGAAGCCCATCGGCTCGTCGAGGAGCGCATCTCCGGAGGCAAGCCGCGTGACCCCCAGGTGCCTGCGACCCCTTCGTCCGATCCCACCGAGCTCGACTTCGACACTGCCTTCCCCGACTACGACAGCGAGGCCATCTGATGGACGCCCGCCTGTGGCACCAGCAAGCCACCGCCCCGCCCCGGCCGATGCCGACCCCGATCCCGGTCGAGACCTTCGACGCCATGTCCGAGGCTGCGCAGGACGAGTACTGGGTCCAGCTGAGCACGGCCATGGCCGGGCTCGTCCTGCCCTCGGTGCTCGCCCAACGCGCCGCACACCACCTCACCCGGCTCGTGGACCGCAACCGGCTCCGCCCGCCCGGGGCGAAGGCGATCGGGTCGGTCAGCGCTTCCTTCGCCGTCGGCAAGTCCACGTTCGTCAAGGACTGGGCCCAAGCGGCATACCGAGACCTGCTCGGCCCCGCGTGCGCCGACCCGCGCCCCACCTGGAACCCCGAACCGGGCGTCACCGCCGACTGGATCCCGCACGTGTACATCACCTTGCGCGCCGCGTCGAGGATCCGCGATGTCCTTGCCGCGCTGCTGCTCACGATGGGCTACCCCAGTGAAGGTCTCGTGCGGGTGACCACTACGCGGGTCATCCACGCGTTCCGGCAGCACGGGGTGCGGCTGCTACTCATCGACGACAGCCACTTCCTCGACGTGTCCAACAAGGACAGCCGCGACATGCTCGACTTCCTGAAGTACCTCAACACCGAGCTCGGTGAGCTGGGCGGCACCATGATCCTCGTCGGCGCCGACCTGCACGAGTCACCGCTCTACCTCGACCCGCAGATCAACTCCCGCCTCGAACGCCTCACCCTGAGCGCGTACCCGCTGGCGACCGAGGACGACCGGCGCACCTGGCAGCGGTTCCTCAAAGACGCCGAGAGCGTGCTGCTGCCCTACTTCGACTGCGCACCGCCCGGAATCTTCTCCCTCCAGCACGCCGGCTACATCTGGCGCCGCACCCAGGGCTACGTCGGCGACACCGCCCTGCTGCTCACCGAAGCCCTGCTGGCTGCGTTCGACGACGGCTCGGACACGATCACCACGGCCCACCTCGACGCCGTCCCGTTGTCCGCCCGCGCGATCGCCGGCGAGGCGGAGCTTCGCACCGTCGTCCCGCAACAGTCCCGGCGCCGGCGAGTGAAGGTCGCGGTGTTGTGACCGTCCTGCCCGTGCGCCCCGCGCCACGGCCCTTCGAGCCGCTCAGTTCGTATGCCGTGCGCCTGGCCGACGCCAACGGCATCCACCGCACCCGGGTGCTGCCCCGGTATCGGCACGACATCGACATCCCCCAGCGTGAACTCGACGCTCTCGCGTCGCTGGGCGGGCTCGACGAGGATGCCGCGCGGCGGCTGACGATGAACCGGTACCCGTTGGCGATCCGCGGCCACGGCATCCAGCGGCGTCACGGGTGGCGGCACCACTTCGACGTCACGTGGCTCTGCCCCGCGTGCACACCCACCACCGGTCGCACCGACCTGCTCTGGCAGACCGCGCTCATGCCGGTCTGCCTGCGGTGCCGCTGCTACCTCGTGCGAGCCGGGGCCGTACACACGGTGACGCCCGCCCACCCACGCGTGCTCGAGCTCGCCGAGATCCTGCGCGACCTCGCCGAAGCCTCGATCGACCAACCGCGAGCCCGCGGCATCCTCTACCGCCTGCGCCGCCGCTGCCAGCACACAGCCAACAACCTCGACCCCGCCCACATCGAGGCGAGCCAGGACCTGCCGACGGTCGACATCACCGCCGCCCGCAGATGGGGCGCCTACCCCTCACCTCACCCCAGCACCGTCGCTGCCCTGCTCGTAATGTGCGGGCGGCGCCTGGTGCGTGACAGACCGCAACGACCCGCCCACGCCAGGGCGCACCAGGCCGCGCAGTTCACCCCCGATGACCGCGCCCGCCTCGACTGGTTCCTCACCCGCGTGCGCCATCACGTCACCAAAGACGGACTGCACCCCAGCCACATCCCCGCCCTGCTGCCCTTGCCGCTCAGTGACGACGCTCCGGCCAGACGACCCGGGCAGTGGCTCTCGCTCACCCGCGCCGCCACCGCCCTGCACATGCTCATCACCCAGGCCCACGACGGTCACCCGAGCCCGCAGGAGACGACTGCCGCCCTCGGCGTGACCGGCATACCCACCAGCGCCCTCATCGACGGCATCCACACCGGCACCGGCCTGCGCCACCAAGACGCCGAGCTGCTCGGCCGATCCCTCGACGCGCTGCTCACAGCCGGGCTCATCGACTACCAGCGACGACGCGACACCCTGCGCGCCGTCACCCGCCTGCCCTCGAGCACCACCAGGCAACTCCCACCCGGCGGCGACCATGCCGGTCTCGACGCCCTCACCCTGGGCTGGATCTGGACCCGATTCACCCACGGGCCGATGCGCTCCAGCCCGTGGCCGCACATCCCCGACCGCGACATCCACACCTTCGACACCCGTATCGACCCCGAAACCCGACTGGTCCTGCACAACGTCGGGCAACAACTGCTCGCCGACGCCGACCTCCTCACCATCCCCGCTGCTCGCGCCACCTTCACCGGCGTCACCGGGAGCTACGGATGAACCACGTCGAGCCGGACCACGAAGACCTCCACACCCGCGCCGTGCGGATACTGCAGGCGATGGACGACACCCCCATCCCCGCCATGGACGCCACCTTCTACGCCCACTACGCGGAAGAACTTCGGATGCTGGTCGAGGAGTTCACGGTCACCGCGGCAGACAACCCGGCCACGAACCACGACGCGGATCGACACCACCGGTGAGAGACATCAGCCGCAAAGCCCTCGCCCGCGACGCCGCATGGACGCTGGCGGACGGGAACTGCAAAGGCATGGCAGCGCGGTGGGGCGCCTGGGAACGCACCTACCTGGCAGCCGACGCCATCGACGACCGCACCCGGGCCCTGCTCGCACCCGGGCAGGTCTGCTGCCTGTGCCCGATCGTTGCCGAGTGCGCCGACCTCGCGCAGCTGTCCGGGTACACCGGCATCGCCGGCGGCATCGGCTACCGCAACGGCCGACCCGACACCTACCGGCTCCGTGACCCGCACCAGACCAGGGCAAACACGGCGTGAGTGCGGCACCCGCCCTGCCGGTCTCGGTCGCACCCCGTGACGGGGAATCGATCGAGTCCTGGCTCGAGCACCTCGCCGACGCCAACGGCCTGACCACGGCCGCGCTCCTGGCCGCGCTTCGCCAGCGAGGAGTCAGCACCCGGTACCTGACCCTCGCGCCAGGACCGGACACGATCCGCGCCCTGGCCGGCCTTGCCCGTGTGTGCGAGCACGAGGTTCGCGCCACGACGCTAGCCGCGTACGACGGCACCGCCCTCGACCTCACCGGCCTCGACCCCGACGACCGACACTCCTACCGGCAGGTCGCCGCCCGCGGCTGGGCCCCCGCCCACGGCACCCAAGCCTGCCCGGCCTGCCTCGCCGAGACCGGGACCTGGCGCAGCGCCTGGCGACTCCGCATCGTCACCACCTGCACCCGCCACACGACCCTGCTCGTGACGCGGTGCCCGGCATGTCAGCGCCCACTGCGTGACCAACGACACTCCCACCTGCGCACCGTCGGTGCCGCAACTCTGTGCAGCAACCCCCTCGGCGCCGGCCCCACCAGGCAGTGCCAGCACGACCTGACCACCATCACCAGCAACCCCGCCGACACCGCAGTGATGGCCACCCAAGAGCGCGTCGACGCAGCCCTCGCCGGAGAACACGTCACCACCCTCGGCGTGCAGAGCCAGCCAGCCACCTACCTCGGGGACCTGCGCCACCTCACCACACTACTGCTGCACCTGGGCCACCAACCCGGCGCGGACAGGCTCGCCCCCTGGGTGCCCCTCCTGACGGCATCCACCAGTGACCGCGGCGGCCAACGCGGCCCACGGTGGGGACTACGCCCGCCAACCACTGCCGGGCTACGCGCGCAGACCCTGTCCACCGCGGACGCGATGCTCGCGGCATCCGACCTCGACGCCGCGGTCGAAGCGTTCCAGCCCTGGGTCGAGCTCACCCCCAACACCCCAGACGGTGTCCTCGGCTGGCTCGCCGACCGCACCGTGATGACCCCCACCCTGACCCGCCTGGTCATGGCCGCGCGAGCACCACAGCGGCGCCTGTCCCACCACCTCGACACCCCCAGAACTGAGGGAGTGCGTATGCCGATCAACCTGCTCGCCATCCCCCAAGTCATCCCGCACGAGCAATACGTCGAACACCTCACCGGCGTCTTCGACTCCAGCGAAGTGACCGTCCGCCTCTTCGCGTCGCTGTCGTTGGCACGGCTGCACCCGGACGTGACGTCCTGGGCCGCGGCTGCCGAAGCCCTGGCCATGCCCGGTCCGATCGGAGTGCGGTGCGCCCGGGCCTGCTCGGCGACCATGCTCGTCGCCGCGGACGAATGGGAGG
>Ga0208823_1000676_pt1 | contig 28699 bp, 24 predicted proteins | sample AD_UKC075_MetaG_FD_184440 | JGI IMG/M metagenome (GOLD analysis project Ga0208823, IMG submission 184440) | Active sludge microbial communities of municipal wastewater-treating anaerobic digesters from USA - AD_UKC075_MetaG (SPAdes) (version 2) | ecosystem: Engineered > Bioreactor > Anaerobic >... | reverse complement strand
ACATTTCAGCTGAGTCGGTGAAGACCGTCAATATTACGTCTTTTTCGGTGAGATCGTAGTATTTTGCCATCTTTACTGCGCCAATGACGTTTGCTATGCCCGATATCCCCAGAAGCGAAAGATTGTCCGTTACTTCGCGTGGAACGCCCACTGAGTTTAGGTATTCTCTCCCCGCCTCTTCGTTAAAAAGCCTCAGCAGGCGCAGGCAGGCTTCGTCATCTATGTCGATGACCATATCATTATTTTTAACGTTATGTATCCATGGGACATGTTTGTCGCCTATGCCTTCGATCCTGTGATCGCCGAAACCGTTGTAAAGGAGGGTCGGGCACTGTTTAGCCTCGCAGACGGCGATTTTGCTTTGTGGGAAAACTTTCTTTAGATAATCGCCGCTTCCAAGCGTCCCGGCGGAGCCTGAGGTCAAGGCAACGCCAAAGTATTTATCTTCAGGCTTCATAATTTCTGCCAATACCTCTTCCATGGCACTGCCGGTTACCTCGTGATGCCAAAGGTAATTTCCAAATTCTTCGAATTGGTTAAATACGACAACGTCTTCTCTGGTGCGTTTCAATTCCCACGATTTGTCAAATATCTCTTTGACGTTGCTTTCGCCACCAGGCGTGGTTATGATCTCACCCGCCACCCTTTTGAGCCATTTGAACCTCTCCTTACTCATGCCTTCAGGGAGTATGGCGATGGAGTCGCACCCGAGAAGTTGGGCATTGTAGGCCCCACCTCTGCAGTAGTTCCCGGTGGAAGGCCAGACGGCCTTTTGGGAAGTAGGATCAAACTGCCCAGTGACCAGACGGGGAACCAGGCAGCCGTAAGTCGCACCGACCTTATGAGCTCCGGTAGGAAACCACTTTCCGACCAATGCGACGATCTTTGCCTTAACGCCTGTAATTTCGCTCGGCATCACAAAGTAATTGACCTTGCCAAAAGTTCCACCCTTTTCTTTGGGTTCGTTCTTCCAGGTTATGCGAAAAAGATTAAGCGGATTTATGTCCCAAAGGCCTACTTCTTTAAGTTTCTCCTTAATAGCTTGCGGAATCTTCGTCGGATCCTTCATATGTTCAAAGGTCGGAAGGATGATGCCCCTCTCTTTTGCCCTTTCGACTGCTTTTTTCAAGACTTCTTCGTTGACGGTAAGGTCTATCAATTTCGCTCTCTCCTTTTCGTTTATATTCGATTTTATTTAATTCATTGAACCAAGGATACGGCTTACTGCCTCAAGTGTCGGCTCTACGACGAAAGGACTGCCGGCAGCTTTTCTTGCGCTCTCCGAATCCTTCAAGCCGTTGCCTGTGACGATCACGGCTATCTTTTCGTCACCTTTCAACTTATGGCTTTGAGCGTACTTTAAAACTCCGGCAAAACTGGCAATGCCCGCGGGCTCCCCGAATACCCCAGTAGTGCGGGCGAGCAATCTCATGGCCTCCAATATCTCTTCATCGGTAACGGTAACCATATCACCTCCCGAATTTCTTACGGCACGAAGCGCCTTGGCCCAGTTTCGAGGCTCTCCAACAGCGATACTATCTGCTAAGGTATTGGTCTTTTCCTTGGTTATGAAATTTTTCCCTTCTATAAATGCCTTATATATGGGAGCTGCGCCTTCCGCCTGAACGCCGATCAGCTGTGGGATACGGCTTATCAGCCCTATTTGCTTTAAGTCGTAAAAGGCCTTGTAAAAACTGCTTATTATGCAGCCATCCCCAACAGATACGAATACCTTGTCCGGCAGATCAAAGGACAGCTCTTCAGCCAATTCAAGCGCGCACGTTTTTTTGCCTTCGACCAGGTAAGGATTTATGGCGCTGTTTCTGTTGTACCAGCCGTAGGTTTCTATGGCCTTCGAGGCCAACCGGAAGGCGTCTTCATAAGTTTCTTTGACCAAAAATACTTTAGCCCCGTATATCAAAAGTTGAGTCACTTTATTTATGGGAGCTTTTTCCGGGACAAATATGTAGCAATCAAGGTCTCCGACGGCAGCGCATCCTGCCAAAGAACTTGCGGCGTTGCCAGTAGAAGCACATGCTATAGACGTCGCGCCCCTTTCTTTGGCCTTAGCCACACCTATGAAACTTGCCCTATCCTTGAAGGAAGCCGTAGGATTGCTCCCGTCGTCTTTGATCAAAACTTGCTCTACTTTGAGCCTTTTAGCCCAGTAGGCGCTTTCATAAAGCGGCGAACAACCGACTTTGAGGTTCGGGAAAAAGGCCGGGTCGCTTACGGGGAGAAGATCTATGTAGCGGGAGATGCTTCTTTTTTTATTTATAGACAAAGCTTCGGGCGTAAATTTTTGCCTTACTTCTTTGTAGTCGTAGAATACATCTAAGGTACCGTTGGGCCCGCAATCGGGACATGTAAAGACATCGCTTTTGGGGTTAAATTCCCTTCCGCAAAGGACGCATTTCAACTTCTTTACTTGAGCCACTTGAATACCTCCTCTTCAATGTCATTCGCGTTCGATAACAAAGACTGTCAACTAACCGCACACTGTCTTTAAGCCAAAAAAGAAGCAGCTATGGCCATATACCCCTGCGTCGCCTTTATGAGTTGATTGATATTTACGTGTTCATCTTTCGTGTGAGCAAGGTCTTCCTTTGATGGGCCAAAGCTTATTGTTGGGATGCCTTTTATTCCTCCGTAATAAGAGCCATTGGTACCAAAACCAGATTCTGACAAGGAAGGCTCCATCCCAATCGAACACAAGCCAATTACCGCCCTTTTTACGAGCTCTTCGCCCTCCTCGAAAAACCAACCTGGGGCAAAATGTTTGACCTTCAAACGCTTCCCAGTGAAACATTCGACGTAATCCTCGGCAATGGTGACGTCAGCTTGTACATCGGGGTCGATATCCCTGGCAAGTGAGATGAGGCGCGAAATCTCCTCGATGACTTTTCCTTCGGTCTCGCCAACTAAAAGCCTCCTATCGAAGGTGGCCACGCATCTGTCAGGCAAAACACTTGTCCCTAAGGAAGGTGACGTCGCTAAATCGGTGAGGACCAAGATTCCGTCACCAAGAAGGTAATGACGGGGCGGCAAGAAATGCTGTTTTATAAAGGTGATGAGAAAGATCATTTTTTCAGCGGCATTGACTCCAGATAGAGGAAAGGAAGTATGGGCGCTTTTCCCCTGTGCTTTGATGATAAGTTCAGCTCTTCCTCGTTGGCCTCTTTTGATGTTTAAATTTGAGGCCTCTCCGATGACTACGCCGTCTGGCTTAAAAAACTCATACACCTTGGACGAGGCAACGCCTTCGGCCACTTCCTGGTTAACGACGCAAGCGACGACCAGTTCACCCCTTAATGAATCAGAGCACTTTTTAAGCTCGGAGCCCGCGATTATCATCGCGGCCAAACTTGCCTTTGCGTCTACGGCACCTCTGCCGTAGATGCATCCGTTGCTTATGACACCGCCATAGGGGTAGAAGGACCATTCTATGGAGTCTCGGGTATCGACGTGATCCATCTGGGCCTCAAAAAGCAAGCGCTTTCCGCCCAAGCTAAACGTCTGCCTTCCAATGACGTTTCCCATTTCGTCCATGAAGACCTCGTCGTAACCAAGCATCTTAAGGAGGTCTGACAAAAAGTAGGCTATCTTTTCCTCCCTGCCGGATATGCTTGGGATGCCGACAAACTTGGAGCACAACTCGATGATAATTGCAGGCGAAAGTTGGCGCACAATATCCTGAAATGTTTCTCGCATTAGCACAATAACCTCACCATTATGATGATCGTTTATTAATTTTTATTATACCTTAATTCGTTTAAGTAACAATTAATATTTATTTCTGATATACTTTAGGCATAGCTTATAAATTGAACCGACGGAGGTATGGTTACATGACCCTGCAGCAACTTCGAACCTTCCTTGCCGTTTGCGACGAGATGTCCATAACGGGCGCCGCCTCCAAACTTTTTATTACACAATCGGCAGTTAGTCAACAAATAAAGGCGCTTGAAGAGGAATTTGAGGTAAAACTCTTTGATAAAAAGGGTAGACGGTTATGCATCTCTGCCGATGGTAAGATCTTTCGTGAAACAGCAAAGGAGATCATCGAAAAGGCTGATTTGATTACCGAAAAACTGAAAGCCAGCAAAAGTCTGGAGGTCGGAGATTTAAATTTGGCAAGCACTCACCATTTGGCGCAACATCTCCTCATGAAACCGTTGATTGAATATCACAAAAATTACCCAAAGATTGACTTGACGCTACAAACGTTAGACGCAAACGAGATAAAGCGCGCTGTCGAGGCAAAAGACGCGGACATCGGCTTCGTCCCCGATGGAATGGCCATACTTTCGCCACTTCTAAAGCTCTCAAAAATATACGAGGACCGTATGGCCCTGATAGCTTGGCCCGAACATCCATGGAGGGGAAAAGATAAGATCGACCCTTCGGAGCTTGGAGGCATGCCCTTCATATTCGCCTCGACGCCGTCGAACATCAACGAGATCGCCATCGCTTTTTTGAAAAGACATCACATAAACGTCGAAACCCTCATAGATGTTGGCAACATAGATTTGCTCAAGGAGGCGGTAAAGCACCGCGTAGGCCTAGCTTTGACAAACAAACTAGCAATACAAGAAGAGTTAAACCGAGGCGATCTGGCTGAGCTTCCTCTTGCAGGCGTTCACGAATTGAGCTTTAATTTTCTCATGTTGACTCACAAATACGAGGAACCAAGCTATGCCTCATGGGCTTTTCAAAAAATGCTGAAAGAATATTTATTTTAAATAAGAATTGTTGTGAATTGTTTAGGTCAGCGAAGTTTTAGCTTAGATACTTCATCAACTCCATGAAAAAGCACAAAATAAAGATGTTCATGGAAAAATCTTATACAGCTACTTACTGAACATTTTATCTCCCAAAGGGCCGACCGTGAGCTGGTCGGGATAAATTATGTAGTAAAAGGTTAATTTGCAAAACCAAATAACTTTGGCAATAACAAAGTTATACCTGGAATAAACGTGACCATTAAAACCGCTATGTAAACAACTAATATAAATGGAAAAATTTCTTTACTCAGTTGTTCAAGAGTTATCTTGCTTATTCCACAAGCAACGAACAAACACGCCCCAACGGGTGGAGTCATGAGGGCAATGTTTAGAGACAACACCATAATAATTGCAAAATGAATGGGGTGAAATCCTAAGCTAACGGCTAAAGGATGCAATATTGGCCCTAAAATAATCAAAGCAGCCGTTATATCCATAACCATGCCAATAAACAGGAGTAATACTAAGATCATAGATATTATGATCCATTTGTTAGTACTTATGCTTAACATTAGCGTTGCTACTTTTTCAGGAATTTGTTCCATTGTAAGGACCCATCCTAAAATTGTCGCTGTAGCTATGACTAAAAATACTACACCCGTTGTATGAGCCATTTTTATAAACAGTGGCCACATATCTCTTATAGTGATATTTTTATACACAAAACGACCTATGATAAAAGCATAAGCCACAGCTACTGAAGCAGCCTCTGTCGGTGTAAACAACCCGCTCAAGATTCCTCCTAAGATAATGACTGGCATAATAAGAGCAACAGCAGCTTCTTTAAAGGCAATCCATACCTCCTTAATAGTCGCTCTACGAGTTCCTACCGGATAACCGCGCTTTTTCGCAATTCTTGCTGTAAGTATCATTTCTACTGCAGCTATTAATAAACCAGGAATAAAACCTGCCAAAAATAACCCTGCAATGGAAACTTGCATGAAAGCACCATAAATGACCATTATATTTGATGGTGGAATAGTGGGCCCTATAATTGAAGATGCAGCTGTCACTGCTGCCGAAAAGTCTTTATCATATCCTTCTTCTACCATTGCTGGAATTAGCATTGTACCGATCGCAGCTGTGTCACTGACGGCTGCTCCAGTTATTCCGGCAAAGAAAACAGAGGCAACGATGTTAGCATGCGCTAGTCCACCCTGCAAATGGCCTACCAGCACATTGCTGAACTTTACCAATCGAGAAGTTATGCCAGATTTATTCATAATTTCACCAGCCAAAATGAAAAAGGGCATAGCCATCAGGGTAAACATATCTACTCCTGCAAAATAGCGTTGAGGAACCAAGTGCAGCACAGAGGGAATCCCAGTTTTCATCATACCAAATAAGCCTGTTATGCCTAAAACAAAGCCAATAGGCATGCCAACCATAAGAAAAATTACAAATAAAATGGCTATATAACTTGTCACAAAAATCTTCCTTTCTTAATCCTTATCTTAATCCTTAATCTTGATTTATTTTATGGTAATTAAATGTCTAAATTTTCTTCCCTTTTTACAGCATCTATTACTTCCTCAGACATCAATAACTCTTCAACATTTTTTCTTTTAATGTCAAGCAAAATCTTACAAGCTAAAAAAATCATGCAGACAACGGCACTAACAGGAACGGCCATAAGCCACCATTTCATGGTTGTACTTAAAGAGCTTGAAATTTGATATTTACCCTTATTGGCCATTATAAAACCATATTTAGCTAATATATATAAAAAATAGAATATCAACACATTTGAAAATAAAATAATTAATTTCGCAATATTAAGTGGTACTTTTTTTATAATCAGCGTCACTCCAATGTGTTCATGCCGCCATATGCATAGAGCAACAGATAACAATGCCATCCATATCATCAAATACCTTGATAACTCTTCTGTCCAGCCGAGGGGGAACCGAATTATATAGCGGCAAAAAACACCAAGTAAAACGGTGATTGTCATAGCTATCGATAGAATAAAAACTGGAATTGAAACTACACTTTCCAAAGCATTTCCTACTTTAGTTATGGTGTCAAAAAAAGTTCCGCTGCTTTTTATGTCTGTTTTAGTGTTCATTTCATCCCTCCTGACTCAATGGAGAGCAAGACTAATACCTTGCTCTCCATTGAGTCATAATTACTCCCACATCCTACTTCATAGCAGCTTCATCAATTGCTTGTAAAAATTTCTGAGCTAGTGTAATGCCTTCGTCTTTGAATCTATTTTCGATAAATTTCATCATGCCTTCTCTGCCGATGCGCCTAAATTCCTCTAAAGCCTCAGGTGAAGGAGTGTTCACAACCATGCCTGCTTGGATTAAAGCCGGCAAACCCTTATCTGAAGCCTCGATTATTCTGTTAAGACCCCTGCCCGAAACAATCGCCACAGTTGCTGCTCTATCGACTATTTCCTTCTCGTGATCACTTAAAGTATTGTAAAAATCCCTATTCATTACCCAACAATAAGGGCTATACATGTGATTTGTGATCGTTATATATTTTTGAACTTCGTATAGCCTACCTGTAAGAATGATAGGAATAGGATTATGCTGTCCATCGACAACACCTGTCTGCAAGGCTGTATACACTTCTGCCCATGCCACGGGAGTTGGGGCGGCCCCATAAAGTCTCATCAATTCTTCATGTGTAGGAATGGTCATGGTGCGAATTTTTAAACCCTTCATATCTTCCACGCTATTGATAGGCCTTTTGCTATTGGTGATTTGGAAAAACCCACCCGATTCACCGAAGCCAAGCACTTTGTATCCAGTTTTTTCTTCTATATCTTTAGCAAGATACTGTCCAAAGGAACCATCAAAAACTTTCCATGCAACCTCGTAATTGGGCAACGCAAAAGGTATATCCAAGACACTGTAAAGAGGGTAAAATATCGCTATTCCTCCAGCAGAGGCGATATAACTTTGAACTACTCCTAGTTGTACTTGCTCCATGGTCTCCCGTTCATTGCCCAACTGTCCCGCAGGATAAATCTCCACTTTGATAGCACCATTGCTTTCTGATTCAACAATATTTTTAAATACAGCAGACATTGCTGCAGTGGCAACCTCAAATGGTTGTTGAGGATTAAGATGAGACAATTTAATGACCTTTTCTGCCGCAAAAACTGTAGGTGAAACCATTAAAAAAAAACACACCAAAGCAAGAATCGCACATCTTCTTATAACCTTCACGACCTTCATCCTCCTCTTTTTTCTTTCATACTCTTTTTTCTCTTATAATCATTTATAATCATTGAGTTATTATAGTTATTTTTTAAATTTTGAACCCATTAAATATAGTTGAATTTATATGCATCTATGTTAATGGGATTGCTCATTATTCATCATGTATACATAAAATATGAAATATGAATAAATGATAATTTGAAACAGTATTCGATATGCAGAATATCACTCAACTTTTACATTCATCGAACGATCTCTTTATTATGATGATGGGAATATACTCGAATTATATTTTAATATTATGTAAATTACAATTAACATTTATTTCTGATATACTTTAGTCAAAGCTTATGGAACAACAAGGAACTAATGATGACACTGAATATTTGTTTATCTGCCATGTTATAGCACCGTAGATTCATGTGATAGTATTTTAATTCTCTAAGGAGGATACGAAATGAATGGGTCGCTCATTGGAGTAGTGATTGGGTCAAATTCCGACCTGGATCGCCTAAAGGGAGCCTTTGACATCTTAAACGAAATGGGCGTCCCCTTCGAGGTCACCGTGGCTTCGGCACATCGAACCCCAAACGACGCGATAAATTACGCAAAGAACGCAAAGGGCCGCGGCATCAAGGTAATCATCGCTGCTGCCGGTTTGTCTGCCGCTTTACCGGGGGTTTTGGCTGCCCATACTACTCTTCCGGTCATAGGACTTCCATTGGAGGCAGGGCCCTTGAAGGGCGTGGATGCCCTGTTGTCCATCGCTCAGATGCCTCCTGGAGTTCCGGTTGCTACGGTGGGCATAGGCGGAGCGCTTAACGCCGCCCTGCTTGCCATAGAGATGCTTTGCCTGTACGACCGGTCGTTTGAGGATAAGATCCGCGAATATCGGGACAAATCCTCGGAAAAAGTGCTCAAGGCCAGAAAAGATTTGGGCGACCTGCCAACGGCACCAATTGAGGCCTTCTCCTAAATTTAAAATTAAAAGCCCTGTGCTTTAAGCGGAGTATCATAGGGACAAAAAGTGAATCGGCTATAAACTCCCAAGATGGGGCGGACAGATATGGCTATCCACCCCGCTTTTGCCTATCATGAGTTCGAATTTTCGGGTATCGCTTCCGCTTCTCCGGATTGCTACCCCGGCGTGTCCATTAGCCCAATGTCGCGGTAGTAAATCCAGATATCCTGTTCAGCGATGAGGGGACAGTGCCCCGCTTTTCATGCGGTCGGCGTAAAGCCGAACGCTATGCTTGTCCCCCAACAGTAGGTTTTTCACATGCTGCACTGCACCCACATCCTATATGATAATGAATTGAAATGATATTAAATTTTTTAATAATATCATTATCGCACAGACAAAATCTATGATATACAGAGAAGCGCGAAGAGCGGATTTTAACGGAATTCCATTATTGGCAGAAAGGTGAAAGGCATGGTGCAGTATCCACATGTACGGATCTTTTACGGCAGTGATGGTATGGTGTATTTTATGTCATTTGATAACGCGGCCCATAAGGGCCAGTAAGCAGAAAAGCACATTGGGCAGGGATTTATCAACTCTGCTGGACTGGCTTTGAGCGAGTATAGGCTGCAGCCGGATGTGGCAAAAGATATTCCGCTTACGATGGATTACAATCAGGAAATGCTGGACACAGATTTCGATGTGGCGAAATGCTGATGCATAAACATAGCTATGCCTCATTCTTTCTTGCATGGTTGCTCAACAACTTTCTAAATCCCCCATCCACCACAAAGCCGATATTGACGCCAAGAAATTGCAAGGGCTCATCGTTTGCCTGGAGGAATTCGAGTGAATCCTCCAGCTTCAGTATATTTTTCGGGAAGTGGTCCACATGTGCCCGGACAGAGGAAAACCAACTGGACTAAATCATGCCCGTGCGGCAGAGTAAGTTTATGACCTGACATCCAGAGTTCGAGTACGCCGCCTTGATATTCGCCTAAATTTGATCGCGCCTTGAAAATTTGATTGAAAACGGGAGCGTTGCGATATAAAATATAAAACCAATAGCTGTTAAAGAATAAATGATACAATATTGAATTGAGGAGTAAAAAATGGAAAACGAACAAATATCAATTCACGATTTTGACGTAAGCTTAATTTGTGAATTACATATAGGGTTGGAACGGCAAGGACCTGGGAGTCCCGAAATGACTATTAAGGCATTAAGTTTTTTGGACAATCTTGATAAGATTTCACGGGTAGCAGATTTAGGCTGCGGAACTGGTGGACAAACAATGATTCTTGCACAAAATATTAACGGAAATATTACTGGAGTAGATTTTTTTCCTGATTTTATAAATATTTTTAACGATAATGCCAAAAAATTTAATCTCCAAGATAGGGTAAATGGCATTGTTGGCTTAATGGAAAATCTTCCTTTCCAAAAAGAAGAATTTGACCTTATATGGTCTGAAGGGGCTATTGCCAATATTGGTTTTGAAAAAGCTTTGAACTATTGGAAGGATTTCCTCAAAACAGACGGCTATATTGCAGTAACATATGAATCATGGTTTACCGATAAACGCCCTGCTGAAATCGAAAAGTTCTGGGTTGATGCTGTTCCTGAAATTAACACAATAGGGCATAATATTTCAATAATGCAAAAAGCCGGCTATCATTTTGTTGCCGCATTTACATTACCTGAAAAATGCTGGACTGACAATTATTTTATTCCGCGGGAAGCAGCGCAAAAAGCATTATTGAAAAAATACCCTGGGAATAAAACCGTGGAGGCTTTTGTTGCTTGCATGCAACATGAGGCGAAATTGTATTCAAAGTACAAACAGTATTATGGATATGTTTTCTACATCGGTAAAAAAATAAAAATGGTATGATCATTGTATCTTTAAGCTGCAACTGTCTAGCGACTACCGCCAACAATTTGAGCGACGAGGCAGGACAATTAAACGCCCTGCCATATTTTTTGCCTTTTTAGTATGCACCCAAGCTCTATAATCTCTAGTGTGGAAATTTGACATGAAAAATATATTTGCGATAAGAACCAACCATTTAAGAAGGTTGCTCTTACTGCTATGGCCAAGGGTCGTAATTATAAATGCCATCAAACTACTAGGATTGGAAGGTCTAAGGGTATTGGAAGCAATAATAATAGGAGAGGGAGAAGACGTCATTGTAATAAAGGTTCAACCAAAAAGAGGAGGAAACCTCCTGTCCTCATTGCGGCTCAAAGCTTCTTTACGGGCATTGCCATGCAAGACTCAGAAAGGTGCTACATGCTTAATGGTTAATCTGCGCCAAGACGATATCAGGGGGTTACAGAAGTGAAAGTGTAGGCCCTGCGGTCGTACCCTTCACTTTTTAAAGAAGATCCTTCTTTTAAAGGTCAAGGGACATTAAACCTCGACGAACTTTTAAGCAAATACCTAAACCTCAAGGACTTTTACTGGGTTAATGAGAGCTTGAGGAAACACTACAGCCCAAACGACAAAGAGGGAGCTAATAAAATCATAGGTCTAACACTTATATAAATATAAATTAGATGAGATGTATAAGATTAAATTCTAATTTTATATGTATTCATAATTTAAGCGGTCATTCATAACTTTCATTTTTATATTACCGCTCCCTCTTTATCATCGCTCATGTGTTAAAACACCTCATTTCCAAAAGAGTTTGGAAATGAGGTGTTTTCCGTATTCAGTTTGCCTTATGGGGTGGACTTACACCATATCCTTGTGACTTCCCGCCTTAAAGAACAGGGCTTTTGCTGGTTTAATTACTTTAACACCAAGGGTTGCTCAGTTCCGGATAAAGGGGAAAGCGGTGAGCCAACTCTTTTACTTCCTTGCGTACTTTTTCCTTTCCGCTTTCACTGTCGGGATAAGACAACGCCCTGTCTATCAGGTCAGCGACAAGGTCCATCTCCTTTTCCTTCATTCCCCTCGTGGTAAGGGCAGGTGTTCCAATGCGAATTCCGCTTGTCACCATCGGCTTTTCGGGATCAAAGGGTATCATGTTTTTGTTGACGGTTATCCCTACGCTTTCTAAGACCTTTTCAGCTTCCTTGCCGGTGATCTTCTTGCTTCGCAGGTCCACCAGCATCATGTGATTATCGGTACCACCGGATACGAGCCTAAAGCCTCTCTCAATCAACCCGTTGGCCAGTGATTTGGCATTGGCAACTATCTGTTTGGCGTATTCCTTAAACTCCGGTTGCATGGCCAACTTAAAGCATACTGCCTTAGCCGCTATCACGTGCATGAAAGGACCGCCTTGAGTGCCGGGGAAAACCGTTCTGTCAAGTTGAGTGGCATACTTTTCTTTACATAAAATTAAAGCGCCCCTTGGCCCGCGTAAGGTTTTATGTGTAGTAGTCGTTACAAAATCAGCGTAAGGAACCGGGCTTGGGTGTGCGCCACCGGCGACAAGCCCGGCGATGTGAGCCATGTCAACCATCAAAACTGCACCGACATCATGAGCAATCTTTTGGAAGCGTTCGAAATCGATAAACCTGGGGTAAGCACTAGCTCCAGCGACTATTACTTTAGGTTTATGTTCTTTAGCAAGGGCCTCAACGGAATCGTAATCTATCGTTTCAGTGTCAGGTTTAAGGCCGTAGGGCACGATCTTATACCACCTGCCGGTAAAGTTCAAAGGATGCCCGTGAGAAAGGTGTCCGCCTTGGTCCAGGTTCATGGCTAAAAGCGTGTCTCCCGGCTCCATCACAGAAAAATAAACAGCCATATTAGCTTGAGTGCCTGAGTGAGGTTGGACATTGGCATGTTCGCCACTAAAAAGTTCACATGCTCTTTTTATGGCTAGTTCTTCTATGTTTTCTACAAATTCACATCCACCGTAATATTTTTTATAAGGATAACCCTCAGCATATTTATTTGTAAGCACAGAGCCCTGGGCTTGAAGGACGGCTAAAGAAACGAAGTTCTCCGACGCTATAAGCTCTAAACCATCGCGTTGTCTGGCCAGTTCACCTTCCATCATCCCGTTAACTTCGGGATCCGCTTGAGATATCGATGAAATTAGGCTTTTTTCAATCATTCTTTCTCCTCCTTATGAAGGCTGTTACGCTGTCCCTAATGGACAGCGATGTACACCTTATGTATTATTTTAGAAGTTTATTTCTTAAGAAGCAAATCAAAATAACTATCGTTATATTGTAGATAAACCTAATGCTATATTTATAAATTACCCTTGTGAGTCACATTGCCCGGGATAAAAGCATAGCAGCAAAATGCTCTGAAAAAGTTTTTTAATGCATATCGGATCAATAACAGAGCATACACAAAACCCTAACGTACCCAGGTGTTTTACCCTTACGGTTACATGTGCATTAGGAGTAGTTCCCATGCCAGCCTCATTGGAGAATAGCCCTCTGCAACTCCGTATGACCAAAAACAGATCATTATCTTTTTCTTTTGATATACTTATGACATGAGCGATTATACATCTGTCTTACACAATTTAGAACATAAAAGGGTATTAGGAATCAATCCACCCGTTTTTGACTTTGCTTTCTTTGACTTCTGGGCCAAGCCATTAGGATTGTTGTACCTATTAGAATTTCTGAGAGAGCATCATAATAAAGTGACGCTTCTTGATTGTGTTTATGAAGGGCGCAGCAAATCAAAAGGTTTTGGGCGTTATAAAACAATCAGAAGACAAATAGACAAACCTCTAGTTTATAAACGTATCCCAAGAAAATTTTATCATTATGGGATAACAAAAGAGTCCTTCGTGGATAAGCTTTCTCGAACGGAGCGCCCCGACTTAATACTTATCACTTCAGGCATGACCTATTGGTACTTGGGCGTAAAATGGTGTATAGATATATTAAGAAATTTATTTTCAAGCACTCCTCCTATATTGTTAGGTGGAATTTATGCTCAACTTTGTCCGGATCATGCCCACACTCTTGGAGCAGATGGCGTTCAAACAGTTCCCCTTTCCATCGATTATTTTTATCCGGCTCTAGATCTATATGAAGCTCCAAACTATGGGATAACGATGACTTCGATAGGATGTCCTTTGTCATGTAAATACTGTGCGTCAAAAAAACTATGGTCTACATATAAACGACGCCCATTAACAGATGCTTTAGAGGAGATAGCCTTTCAAGAAAATATTCCTACCGTCAAAGATATTGCTTTTTACGACGACGCTTTATTGATCAACAAAGAAAGTCATTTTTATCATCTGTGCCTAGAATTACAAAAGAAACACCCTCATTTGCGCTACCATACCCCAAATGGGCTTCATGTAAGGGAAATAGACGAGACTTGTGCACGTTACTTATATGAAACTGGTTTTAAAACAATACGCCTCAGCCTTGAAGGTAATGATCCTGCAATACAAAAAGCTAGTTCTGGTAAGGTACATGAGATTCAATACGCTAAGGCTGTAAGAAATTTGCTTAGAGCCGGTTATTCCTTAAGTGATATAGAAACATATATTTTAGTCGGGTTGCCAGGGCAATCATGCGAAAGCGTCCAAAAGTCAATCAAATTTGTTAAATCCTCAGGGGCCACTGTAAAATTAGCAGAATATTCGCCTATTCCCGGAACGCCGATGTTCGAAGAGTGTGCCCAACGTTTGCCAATCCTAAAGGAAGAACCATTGTATCACAATAACACGGCATATTGCGGATACATCTCACAAGATATCACTGCCGAAGATTTACAGTCATTAAAAGACCTCGCTAATAATTTTAATGACAAAACAAGGTAACGCCACTGATATAATTTCTTGGCGTTACCTTGTTTTATATATGATCAAAATTCTAATTCAATACCCTCTTGCTCATTGATGGCTCATCTCATGTTTTTAGACTGTAATATTCAAGTGCATATTATGTTGTCCCTTCTCCTTTAACAGCAATCATGATCTCTTCCCTGTTAACAAATTATAAGAATTATATGATTAATATCCTTCTTGTATCAGTTGCCGTGAAAGCCATCGATTTAATATTTAGAATTAATGGTCTCTTTGTCGAGCACTACTGAATTCTCGTATCCATCCTCCTTCTTAGCGAATCCGTGAACTTGCTTCCAGGTTATGATGGGTAGCCCCCATATGTTTATAAAACCAACCGCTGAAGAATGATCGAAGGTATCTCCCGAAGAATAGGTGGCAAGGTCGTTCACGTACAGGGAATTGGGAGATTTGAGGCCAACCACTACGCTTTGTCCTTTGTACAGCCTTACCCTCACGACTCCGTTAACGACCTTCTGCGCCTGATTGAAGAAGGCATCCAAGGCTTCCCTTAACGGCGAAAACCAATAGCCGACGTAAGCTAGCTCGGCATACTTCAATTCCAGATCGGCTTTAACGGCTATTAGGTCCTTTGCTAGTGTCATCTTCTCAAGGGCTTTTTTAGCTTGGAGTAATACGACAGGTGCAGGGCATTCGTACACTTCTCGGCTCTTGAAACCAACTAACCTGTCTTCTATCATATCTATGCGCCCAACTCCGTGTTTTCCCGCAATCTCGTTCAACCTTGCAATGAGACTTACACCGTCCATTTCTATGCCGTTTAAAGCTATTGGCAAGCCTCCTTTAAACGCTATTTCTATATATTCCGGATCATTAGGCGTGTTCCATGGATCAGCGGTAATGGTAAAAGCGTCAGAGGGCGGTTCGGTCCAAGGATCTTCCAATGGACCACATTCAATAGAACGACCCCATAGATTCTCGTCGATACTGTATGGGCTTTTCTTCGTAACGGGTATTGGAATTCCATGCTCTTTAGCGTAATCTATTTCATCATCGCGAGAAAAATGCCAATCCCTTACTGGAGCAAAGACCTTCAAATCGGGTTTCAGCGCCCTAGCGCATATCTCTATACGGACCTGATCTTGCCCCTTGCCTGTACAGCCATGAGCTACAGCTACTGCCCCTTCTGCATCCGCAATCTTTGCAAGGTATTTTGATATCAGTGGTCTGGAAAGAGCTGATGTCAAAGGGTATGTCCCCTGATACATGGCATTTGCCTTCAACGCAGGCCAAACGAAGTCGTGCACAAACTCGTCTTTTAAATCCATGACGCATGCATTGCAAGCGCCAATAAACAAAGCCCTTTCCTTGCAAGCTTCCAAATCTACCGTCTGACCTACATCGGCAGTGAAAGTTACTACATCATACCCTTGATCCATAAGCCATTTTATGGCCACTGAAGTATCAAGACCACCACTATAAGCTAAAACCACCTTACCTTTATACATCACAATTCCTCCCTATTTTAGTTTAGAAAGATATTCATAATAAATAAAAAAAGCCCGTCCCCTTTAGGGACGAGCTTTAATTCACCCGCGGTACCACCCTATTTGGCTAGAGCTTATCGAGCTCTACCCTCTTACCGGCCTTTTTCGAAGGTCACCCGAGTTCCTACTTGGCTTAAACCTTTCTTCGGAACTGGCTCAGGGGCTCTCTTCGGTCCGGCTACACTCGAGGAACGCTCTCAGCTATCGCATCCCCTCTCTGTCGACGAGCACAAACTTACTTTCCCCCTCATCGCCCTTCTCGTATAGGACAATCGAGCGGAATCAGGTCTTATACGTCTAGCTCGTCTTATTCGAAGAGATACAAACGCCATCTTCCACACACTCCTCTTTGAACTTGAGGTTATTTAACCAAGTCTTTCTGTATTTGTCAATAGGTCTACTTAAAATTTTCAAAGAAGAATAACTATTTTTCTACACAGCCAAAGGAATGAAAGTTAATGTCAAACGTAAAAGGATCACATTGATTTTATTAACCCTTCTTTCATAAGGGCCCTTGTCATTTCTTGGGCTATCGTGATTTTTTCTGTTGATACCTTTACCAAATCTTCTCGAGACAGGGTTATTTTAGTAATACCCTGTTCAATAGCTTTTGCCCCAACAGAGGCAGCTACTTGCGGATATACCCATGTCTGATCCATTGTGGGAATCAAATAATCTTCATGTAAACCTATTTTTTCTGCACAATCAGAAAGCGTCTTAGCTGCGGCGATGCACATATCATCGGTGATCGCAGATGCCCTTACCTCCAGCGTTCCCCTGAAAACTGCAGGGAAAATTAAGGAGTTATTTACTTGGTCAGGAAAATCAGATCTTCCCGTAGCCACGATTCGGGCTCCCGCCTCCTTGGCCTCCCAAGGCCATATCTCAGGGACTGGATTGGCACAGGCAAAAAGGATAGCGTCTTTGGCCATCTTGGCGACCCATTCTTTTTTCACCACATCTGGCCCCGGCTTGGTATAACAAAACACCACATCTGCGCCTTCGAAAACTTTTTCTTGGCCTCCGCTTATCCTATCAGGATTTGTGATCTGAGCAAGATGACGCTTTACGTCATACTTTACGTCTTCAAGATCGCCTCTGCCAGGGTGAATGATGCCCTTGCTGTCGGCGATTACTATATTCTCGGGATTAACTCCAGCGTTGATCAATATCCTTATTGTAGCGACGTTTGCAGCCCCGCATCCTAAGAAGCCAACTCTTATATCATCAATTTTTTTGCCTGTAATTTTAAGTCCGCTATATAAACCTGCCAAGTTAACCGCAGCCGTTCCCTGCTGATCGTCGTGCCATACGGGTATCTTGCAATCCCTCCTAAGTTCATCAAGTATGTAAAAGCACTTTGGTTGAGCTATATCTTCAAGGTTTATCCCTCCGAAGGCAGGAGTTAAATTCTTAACCGTCTCTATAAATTTATCAGGGTCTTTTGTGTCAAGGCAGATGGCTACGGCATCAACGCCACCTAAGTATTTAAAGAGCATGCACTTTCCTTCCATCACGGGCAATCCAGCTTCAGGTCCTATGTCACCTAAGCCCAATACTCTCGTCCCGTCAGTGACAACGGCTATTGTGTTGGCCTTATTAGTGAATTCGTAAACTAGATCGGGGTTTTTCTGTATTTCCCTGCATGGTTCCGCCACACCTGGCGTGTACCATATGGCAAAGTCCGATATGTCCCTAATGCAGCACTTTGGCACTGTCTGCATTTTGCCGTGGTAGAAACGATGCAATTTTATTGCTTCTTCCGCAGGCTTCTTGGCCCTTTCGAGCATTTCTTCATTTGTTGAATTCATAAGATACACCTCACATCTTTGCGACAGATACGTCCATTTAAAAAACTACTCAGAAAGCACAGGAACCGTCAGACTGCCGTAAGGCATTAATATGTAATTCGGCCTATCGTGCTTCTTTTCTGCGTATTTCATTGCTTCCTCAACAGAATCCATCTTGCGCATAAACAGACCTTCCGTTTGCTCTTTTGATAAAGAAGAAATCAATATTATTTCCTTTTCTTTGGCCACTTTGCATATGCCGTAAGCCTTATGTCCGCCCATGGCAAATTTCTTCTTTATACGTTCGATCACGTCGCTAGGACGTTGGAGTATTTTTGTAAGTCAAAACCAGAGCCACGTCGGGTGTGGACTCGGCTTCGCTCGTATCTATCGATTTTATCCTTGCATGCGCGTGAGGTGAATAAAGAAAGGCTATATGAAGAGGATCTTTGAGGGGAAAGTCGTCTGTAAAAAGCGGTTCGCCCGTCGCAAGCGCAAGAGCGTCTACCTTTTCTTTATTTTTCCCAACATTAATATAATTGGTATAATTAGTCATTTTCTTTCACCTTCTCTGCCGCAAGCTTAACGGCATCGATGATCTTAACGTAACCCGTGCACCTGCAGAAATTTCCGTCAAGGGCCTCCTTTATCTCCTCATCGGTCGGATTGGGGTTTCTCTCGAGCAACGTATAAGTGGCAAGTACCATGCCTGGAGTGCAGTAGCCGCACTGAACGGCTCCCGCCTCAACGAAAGCCTCCTGTATGGGATGCGGTTCATGAAGTGTTCCTATCTTCTTGACCGTGGTGATTTCTCTATCTTTGGCGGAAGCAGCGTAAATCATGCAGGAGTTTACGAGTTTTCCATCCAAGAGCACAGAGCAAGCGCCACAAAAGCCCTCCCTGCAGCCACACTTCACCTCCGTAAAGCCGTTTTCTCGCAATACGTCAAGAAGTTTAGCATGAGGAGGAAATTCGAATTCAAAGGTTTTTCCGTTTATTTTAAAGTTTGCCTTCATCTTCATCACCTCGCACGCCCTAGAGCCTCAAGTCCGCGGCACAAAAAGACCTTTGAAACTTCGGCCAAATAGGCCCCGCTTCCTGCGGGCTTATTGGCAAATTCCACGTTTGCACCTTCAAGGATGTCTTCTGGAGTAAGCTCTTTAAGTTTTTTCCCTATCACCTTGGTCTCCGCTTGGCTCAATCTCTCGTAAATTTTCTTACAACCCGTGACAATGATCTTCGCGTCCTTAACAACATCTTTTTCAACTGCAAAAGCGATGGTTACGGTGAAAGCTGAGTAATCTGTTGCAGTGCGAGCAAACCTATCAAAGTAATGCATGATTTTTTTATCTGAAAACCTTACTTCCCTTATTGCACTTCCTTGAAACTCAGCCTTTTTGGACAATAGGTCTTCGTATTTGTACATGCCATTTAACTTGCCAACTACTTCCACTTCCGCTTCAAGCGCCAAAAGCGGGCCCATCAGGTTAGACCAAAGGGGGGACAAAAAGACGCTTCCTCCAACGGTAATGCGGTTTCTCAAGGGCGTTGTCGCAGTGTTCTTTAAAGCTTTGACGAGCAAGCGATCGCCATGGGCTCCTTCGAAGGCATCTATGACGTCGTTAAGAACTGCAGTAGCGCCGATATGCCAAACCCCATCTTGCTTTTTGACGTAATTTAAGGACAAACAAGACATGTCAATAATGTGTACTGCCGATTTAATCCTTTCTTCCCTTATCGCCGTGCCGCCTGCATGAATGAGTGCTCCTTCTTCCTTCAGGAGTCTTGTAAATTCCTCTAAGTTTTTTGGCCAATGCCACTCCATTGCTTTCAACCCCTTTTACTCCAGTAGCTTTCTGCCACCTTTTTGGCTTTAGACATCGCGCGGCTTTCATCCATGGTGACCAGGGCGTGATCTTTTACTACCACCTTTCCGTCCACGATGACGGTGTTTACGGCGTTGTCTCTGATGCCAAATATCAGATGCCCCAAAAAGTTTTGAGGTGTCAAGGGCGTTGGCGGAAAGTAATCAAGAATCACCAGATCAGCAACGGCCCCTTCTTTTATAACTCCCATGGGCCTGCCAAAGTGTTTGGAAAATATGGAAGCGTTTGACTCGAAAAGCATCTTTGCCGTCTCGATCCAACCTACGGTCGGATCTCGCCGTTCATGTTTATGTATTATGTAAGCGACCTTGGCCGACTCAAGCATCGAAGGGGTATAACCGTCGGTGCCCAAACCTACGTTTACGCCCTTTGCGATCATCCCTACGACGTTTGGCACGCCTACGGCGTTGTTCATGTTGGACTCCGGATTATGAACGACATTTACGCCACATTTTGCCAAAAGTTCGATTTCGGGCTCGTCTATGTGGACGCCGTGAATGGCAAGGCTTCCAGGAATTAAAACGCCAAGACTATAAAGCCTGTCGACTACTCCCTTATAGCCCCTTTCCCTGGCATCGGTCACGTCCGCGAGACCTTCTGCCAAGTGAAAGTGAAAGGGCACGTCCAGGTCTTCTGCCTCTCTCACGCAGCGCCTTACGGTCTCATCTTCCAGCGTGAAAGATGCATGCAGCCCGAACATTGCCCGCACAAAGGGATCGTTTTTGTTCTTTTTTATGAATCTGACGTTTTCAGCGATGGAGGTGTCCCTCGCCTTTGGGCCCCAACGGTCTGAAACCTCAAAGCAAAGCGACCCTTTAAGACCTACGTCGCGCAAGGCTTTCTCCAAAACGTCCAAGCTCCCATCGATCATGCCAAATGAAGCGTGATGATCCAGCAGGGCGGTGGTACCGCATTTAACAGATTCTATGGCACCTATCAGGGCGCTGTAGTAAAGTTCTTCTTCAGTCGCGAGGTCTTTATCCATACTCCACCAAAGCCGTTCTAAGATCTCCTTAAACGTCTTTGGCGAGGGGCCTGCTATGGACATGCCTCGAGCAAAGGTACTGTAAAAATGCATGTGAGCGTTTAGCAAACCCGGCATCACGAGCCTGCCGCCCAAGTCCTTTACAGTTACGCCTTCCTCATTACCATATTTTGCAAGGATATCGTTGCTTTTCCCCACCGCAGCTATAGTATCACCATCGATGACCACAGCACCGTCTTCTATCACCCTGCAGTCTTCACCCAGGGTTACAATTGTTCCGCCTTTTAGCATTAACATCCCCGTTACTCCTTTCTGATGCCCAACTGCTAAATTCAATGATTTAAGTGGCTCTTACGTTTAACTTGAAACACCTCGAAATTCTTTCGCCACGCTTTCTATGGCCTCGATGATCTGCTCGTATCCGGTGCAACGACACAAATTCCCCTCTATGGCGGTCTTTATCTCTTCCCTGGTCGGGTTTGGATTTTTGTCGAGCAAGGCCTTGGCGGACATGAGCATACCAGGAGTGCAAAAACCGCACTGTACGGCGTGATGTTTTATGAAGGCTTCCTGCAGCGGATGAAGACGTCCGTCAACCTCTAAGCCCTCGACGGTCAAAACCTTGCTTCCGTTTATCTGGGCCGTAAGCACCAGGCAGGAATGTACCGCCTCGCCGTCAAGGATGACCGTGCAGGCGCCACACTCTCCGACGCCGCAGCCTTCCTTCGTGCCCGTGAGGTGAAGACGTTCCCGTAAGGTATCCAGCAACCTTTCCTTTGGCCCGACTTCAAGGCAGTGCTTTGCCCCGTTTACGGTGATGGTAACTTCGATATCACTCATCGGCCTTCGCCTCCATGAAAATCGTCTCTAAAGCCCTTTTTACCAAACTTGCCAGGGCTATGCGCTTGTAAGGCGTGGACCAGCGAACGCCCGTCGCAGAGATCATTTCATCGCTTGCAAGTTCTCCTATCTCGGCTAGATCGATGTCTTTTATGTCTTTGCCAGAAATGGCTTCTTCTACCTTTCTAAAACGCATCGGATAGGCTGTCGCTGCACCAGGCACAACCCTCGAATCAAAAATGGCACCATCATTTATGCCTAAAACGATGGCTAAATTAAGTCGGGCTATATTCATGGCCTTTCTTCTTCCGATCTTTTGAAAGTTCATGAAGTAGCCTTCGCCAAGCAGAGGTACGCATACTTCCGTCATTATTTCGCCGCTTTGACGATTGGTCCTGTAAGGGCCAGCCAAAAACTCATCGATCAGAACCTCCCTTTCTCCTTTCGCAGAACGCAACTTCACATGCGCCTTTAAGGCAATAAGAGGAGGAAGCAGATCGGCAGCTGGAGAGGCATTGTTTATATTTCCTCCCACCGTGCCTCTATTTCTAATCTGAGTCGAACCTATCGTCTTCGCAGCGGATACCAGCAAAGGAAAGTGCTTGTTAATGACGGCGGATTCTACTAGCATCGTATGTGTAGATAACGCCCCTATCGCCATGCAGTCCTTCCTTCCTTCGATGAACTTCAGCTCCTTTAATTTGCTTATATCCAGTAAATACTTTAAGCTCTTTGCTCTTTCGTTTTCCTTTCTGATATCCACTAAAATGTCCGTCCCGCCCGCGATGACCTTGACGTTTTCATAAGAACCGAGGTAATCCAGGGCCTCGTTTAGGGAATGCGCCTTTAAAAATTCGTAGTCTATCATTTCTTGCCACGTCCTTTCCTCAAGGGGTGGCCCAAAAGCACCCTCTCTAAGTTCAACGGCAATGACCTTATCCTCTTGCCCGTAGCCTGCGCGATGGCGTTGGCTATGGCAGCTGCCCCAAGCTCAAGCGTAGGCTCCCCTATCGATTTGGCACCGAAAGGTCCGTCGGGGTCAGGATTTTCGACGATTATCGGGATGATGTTCGGCATGTCCTTAGAAGTCGGAATGATGTATTCGTCAAAATTGGTGTTAGTAATGTATCCTTCTTCAGTCTCCACCTCTTCCATGATGCTGTAACCGAGGCCCATCATCACCCCGCCGTATATCTGACCCTTCAGGGTCGCCGGGTTTATGGCCCTGCCTACTTCGTGGGCGGCAGCCATGTTCAATACGGTGACTTCTCCCGTTCCCATGTCCACTTCGACCTCGGCAATTTGGCAGCCGTAAACGTAAGTAAAGTAAGGGCTTCCTTTGCCTTCCTCTTCATCCCAGTGAATGCTTGGCGCTACGTACCAGCCCACATGGGACAGCTGAACGCCCGCCCAGAAAGCCTTCCTGGCAGCTTCCGCAAAGGAAATCAATTTCTTGCCGTCAGATGTAAATATATGGCTGTCTTTAAAAACCAGGCTTTCGGCAGGCAAGTTGTATTGGCTTGCCAAAAAGTCGGCCAAGGCTTTTTTTGCCCTCCTCGAGGCGTCAAGCACAGCGTTTCCTCCAACCAGGGTAGAACGGGAGGCAACGGTCGAACCGCTATCGGGGGAGATCAAGGTATTCGACTCCAAGAAATTAACGTGTTTGATGTCTATGCCAAGTTCCTCCGCCGCCATCTGACAAAAGACGGTCTTCAACCCCTGGCCATTTTCGGACAGGCCGCTGTAAAGGTAAACGCTTCCGTCCTTTTGGATGGACAGCACCGCCCCGGCGCCATCGACGGCCTCAGCACCTAGGCTGCAACCCCTGTAGCTTATGGCCATGCCTATGCCTCTGCGCTTGGCGCCGCTCTGGGGTTTACTGTATTCCTTATATTTTTCTTCGTAGCCTATGGCCTGTGCGGCCTTTTCTATGACTTGATCAAGACTTACCTCATGACGATCCAGCTTTTGTCCGCTTGCAGTTATGGAGCCGTTTCTTAAGATGTTTTTAAGCCTCATCTCAAGCGGGCTTAAATCCAGTTCCTGGGCTAGCTCGTCCATGAAAGATTCGTTTGCAAATATCACCTGCGGGGAACCGTAACCGCGCATTGCTCCCGTATATACGTTGTTCGTGTAGTAGCCGTAGGTATCTGTCTTAACGTTGGGCACTTCGTAAGGCCCCGTCGCCTGAACGACCGACCTCCACGTCACGAACGGGGTCTGGCAGGCATAAGCGCCGCCGTCGGCTACGGCCTTGATCTCCATGGCAACCAGTTTGCCTTCCTTGGTGGCCCCTACCTTATAGTTCATCTTATAGGGATGTCTCTTGTAGCTTTCTACAATGGACTCTTCTCTGGTATTTACCATCTTAACGGGTCTGTTGGTATTTAAGGCCAAAAGGGCTGCCCTGCAGGCCATGGCTGACACGACCTCGTCCTTTCCGCCAAAGGTGCCACCTATGTGGTTTTGAACGACCCTTATCTTGCTCAAGTCAGCTTTAAGACATCTTGCAACGGCGTCCCTGGTGGCAAAGATGTTTTGAACGGAACCATAGATCGTTACCAGGCTTCCGTTCTCGTAAGGAACGGCTTCCACCGCTTCGGGTTCAATGTAGCTGTGCTCGACGAACTGTGTCTCGTATTGTCTTTCGATGATGACATCGCTTCCTGCAAAGCCTTCCTCAACGTCGCCTTTTCTTAATTTATGGTGCACGACTTCGTTGCTGTTTCTATCAGGATGGATAGGATCACTGCTTCTTGACTCTAAAGGATCGAAAATTCCGCTTATCTCTTCGTATTCGACTTCTATTGCTTCCAAGGCCTTGGCAGCAACCTCAAGGGATTCGGCCGCCACCATGGCTACGCCGTCGCCTATGTAGTAAATGCGTTCCTTGGCTAAAATTTGCTGGTCCTGTAGGATGACGCCTATTTCGTTGCAGGGAACGTCTTGGGCCGTCATAACTGCCCATACACCCGGCGTGGAGCAAGCCTTTTCTGTGTTTATGTTTTTTATCTTGGCCGAAGGATGTTTTGCCCGAAGCACCTTGCCGTAAAGCATTCCGGTAAACTGAAGGTCCGCTCCGTATTTTGCTCTGCCGGTTACCTTTTCGTGGGCGTCGACCCTCTCTACAGGCTTATTTACTGTGCTAAACATCTCTTTTCCTCCTCTAGCCTTGCTTTAGCCCTGCAAGACGTCTGGTCTTGCGGGGCTAAAGCAGGTGTTTAAGACAGCGTAATGGCACCAACTGGGCAACGCGTGTAGCAAAGCCCGCATCCGAAACAGGCCTCCGGAGTAACGCCGGCCTTGCCGGAAGAGCCTACTTTTATGGCATAGTAGACGCAAGACTCCTCGCATCTGCGACATCCTATGCATTTTTCCTCGTTTACGCTAGGTGTCACTTTGACAAGGGGTTCCTTTCTCGTCGACCACTTTTTAGCAGTTAACCCCTTTATTTCTTCAAGGGAGGAGTAGCCATGTTCGTCTAGCCACTTTGACGCTTCTTGCGCGATCCTCTTGAAGGCCTTGGGGCCTTCAACGATCGCTTGCGTGCATATTTGTACTGCCGAAGCACCGACCATAAACATCTCAATGACGTCTTCGCCGCTTGAGACCCCTCCTACCCCGATCACAGGTATGGAGACCGCCTGCGACAGTTCAAATACGTGACGTAGGGCGATCCCTTTGATGGCAGGCCCAGAGACCCAGCCGTAGCCCGTGTCACTTCCCATGTAGGGAAGGCCAGTCTTTAAGTCTATGCGAAGGGCAGGGCCGACGGAGTTTATGGCAGCCAAGGCGTCAACGCCCACTTTCTCAAGCTTTTTGCCGAGTTCAGCCAGATCGGGAACTCCCGGGCTTACCTTTACGATGATCGGCTTTTTTGTGGATTTGCGTGCGGCCGTAACCGTGTTTAACACAGGAGTGAGGTCGCGTCCCACATAATGCGTGGAAAGTTCGAATGCATCGGCAAAAGTCTCCGTCTTCTGGATGAGTTCGGTCAACTCTTCGGCCGTATAGCCCAGGCCCACTATTATAGGCACGGGAAGGGCAGATATCTTGCCGTATTCCTCCTCCAGCCAGTGTTCCGGGGAATGTTCGGACCAAAGCTCTGCGTTCATGAAACTTTCCTTAAAGGCAGCCATACAGGGACGGGGTACGTCTGCAGCCTTGACGGATATGGTCTTGGTAACTACGCCACCTGCTCCGCCCTCCACCATCCTTTTTATGGTCTCGTAATTTCTTGAAGGAGGTCCTGCAGCGACGATCAAGGGATTTTCAAATTCCATCCCAGCTATATTTACTTTCAAGTTTGCCATATTTTTACCCTCCTTTAAGGGGAAAGTAAATGCTTTACTTCCCTCCCATGGTCAAGGTCATGACCGCCTTGGCAGTATGGATCCTGTTTTCTGCCTCGTCGAAAACGATCGAATGGGGGCCATCAATCACCGAGTCTTCCACCTCGTTCTTGCGATCGGCGGGCAGGGCGTGCATGTACATGACGTCTGGGTCGGCAAGGCTCATCAACTTTTCAGTGCACTTCCAGTGCTTGTTTGCCTCCAGACGAGGGTTGATGACGGCAGGCTCGGGATTTGTCACCCAGTCTCCCCAGTTTTTAGGGATGACCACATGTGCTCCTTCGTAAGCTTCTTCCTGGTTGTGGGTGATCTTTAAGCTTCCACCGTTTGCTTTGGCGTTTTCTTCGGCCTGCTTTATGGCCCAATCGGTCAGGTCGTATCCCTCGGGGTAGGCAAGCGTCACGTCCATGCCGTACCTGGGGAAAAGCATGACTTGACTTAAAGGCACCGATATAGGCTTTTTGTGAGTCGTTGCGTAGGCCCAAATTATCGAGACCTTAAGCCTCTGGGTGTCTTTAACTTTTTCTTTAATGGTCATTAAGTCGGCCAAGACCTGCATGGGATGATAAAGGTCGCACTGGAGGTTCATCACGGGGACTGTGGCCCATTGAGCCATCTCGCGCAGATATTTGTTTCCTATTCCCCAGAAGCAATTCCTGCAGGCTATGCCGTGGCCAAAGCGCGACAATATTATGGCCGTGTCCTTGGCCGATTCGCCGTGGGCGATCTGCATGGTGCTCGTGTCCAAGAAGTTTGCGTGCCCCCCTAACTGGGCGATACCTGCCTCCATGGAATTTCGCGTCCTGGTAGACTGCTCGAAAAACATCAAAAATATGGTCTTATAGGAAAGGTAAGGCGTCGGAATTCCCATGGCAAAATGCCTTTTAAGGTCAAAGGAGACATCCAAAAGTGTATCGATCTCTTCTTTCGTCCACTCTTGAAGAGTTATAAAATGCTTGTTATGAAACTGTGTCTGCATAATTTCTACCCCCTCACACTAATTCTTTATATTTGAATATACATAAGGCACGGCAGCATAAAGTGCCGCAGCCTTCACAAGCTCATCCTTCCAGGTAATTTCGTTTGGAGCATGTGCCTGGTCCTCGTGCCCAGGCCCAAAACCTACGCAGGGAATTTCGTAACGTCCCATGATGGATACGCCATTCGTCGAAAAGGTCCACTTGTCGACTACGGGATCTTCGCCGAAAAGCTTTCTATAGGATTCGACCACGGTCCTGCAGGCTATGTGATCTTCTTCCACAACCCATGTCGGGAAATAGCAGTCCGTGGGATATACCAAGCCGCTCCAGGAGGGACGCGAGTAGGAATAAAGTGACACTTCGGCCGCCGAGGCCTTAACGGCAGGCAGCCTTCTTACCTGTGCCAAAGCCTCTTGCCAGGTCTCCCCATGGGTCAGGCGCCTGTCTATGGAGATGGTGCAGCTGTCTGCGACGGCACACCTCGACGGTGACGTAAAGAAAATCTCAGAAACCGTCAAACTTCCCTTGCCCAAAAACTCGTTGTAGGCGAGATTTTCGTGAAGAGCTCGAAGCTCAAGTATTGTGGGAGCCATCTTATATATGGCGTTATCTCCCCTTTCGGGTGCGGAACCGTGGCAAGACACTCCCTTAGTCGTTACCTTGATCTCCATCCTGCCGCGTTGGCCCCTGTGGACCTGGCACGACGTCGGTTCGGTAATAAGCACGAACTCGGGCCTTATTTTGTCCTCTTCGATGATGTACTGCCAGCAGAGTCCGTCGCAGTCTTCTTCCTGAACGGTCCCCGTTATAAGCACTGTGCAATCGCCAAGCAACCCAAGCTCTTTCATTATCTTCGCCCCATATACCATAGAGGCCATTCCGCCCTTCTGGTCGCTTGCACCCCTTCCGCCAATGACGTGTTCATCCTCAAATCCTTTGTATGGGTCAAACTTCCAAAGGGAAGGGTCTCCTACGTCCACGGTATCTATGTGGGCATCCATGGCAATCAGTTTGGGGCCGTTTCCAACGTATCCAAGTATGTTTCCCATGGGGTCTATCTCCACCTTGTTGAAGCCCACATGTTCCATCTCCTGTGCTATCCTTTTTATCACCGCCTCCTCGCCTGCGCTTTGGCTCGGAAGGGCAATGATGTCCCTTAAAAACTTGCTGATAAGAGGCCTGTAGTTTTCGGCCTTTTTAAGTATCTCTTTTCTCAGTTCCACGTTGATCCCCCCTTTTTTACATATTACTTAAAAAACAACATAGCTTCGCGAAGAAAGAGGTATGACGCAAATCAAAATGGCTAACACAATCGTCAAGCGCAATTATACCCACCTTAAATACGGTCTCATTTAAGCTCTTTTAAAAGGCCCGTCCTTTCGTTAAACTTCTCGATTAGCTCGTCTATTTGGGGCGTTACCTTGGGAATGTTTTCCCAGTAGTTTTCGTAATCGTACCATTGGGCATTTAGTTCATCCGGACATTTTCCCTGTTGTTCTATCCAGGTGTAGTACTTGAGGTTGTGAACGCGGAACCTGTCGTAGTAAGAAAGCTCGAGCATCCAATCTGTGGTCTGAGAGAGCATGTAGGCGTGAAGGTCTTTTTCTGCCAGTTGTTCATCGTAGGGACCTTCTGCTTCTCGCATTT
>Ga0208823_1000675_pt1 | contig 28733 bp, 22 predicted proteins | sample AD_UKC075_MetaG_FD_184440 | JGI IMG/M metagenome (GOLD analysis project Ga0208823, IMG submission 184440) | Active sludge microbial communities of municipal wastewater-treating anaerobic digesters from USA - AD_UKC075_MetaG (SPAdes) (version 2) | ecosystem: Engineered > Bioreactor > Anaerobic >... | reverse complement strand
GTGTCTGGCGCGAAGCGCGCTGCGGCCGGTCGCGCGATGCACCGTACCTGTAGCGGGCAAGCGCTGTCCCGGATCGCTTGGGCGATGACGCGGGCATCACCGTAGACCAGGCAACGGGCGACCGTGCGCACCGTCTCGCTGGCCATGGCGCGGACTACGATTTCAGGGCCGATACCGGCAGGGTCTCCCATGGTAATGGCGATGATGGGTGTGTCCACGGTCGCTCCTCCGGTATGCGGGTGATGATCGACGCTCAGCGGTGGCGGTGTGACCTGCCGAGCATGACGGTGTTGGATGGGTCGGCGTTTATTCGACCCGTTGCCACTTCTGTTCTTTGCTGAAGAACATCCATTTACCAGTGACGTCGAGAACCTTGCCGCCATCGGCCAGCTTGGCCTTGCTGCTATAGGTGCCGCCGTCGGCTGGGTTGAAAATCTTGCCGTCGGTCCATTCGTTGCCTTCCTTTTTCAAGTCCCACAGGATGCGCATCCCGACCAGCGGTTTGTCCTTCAAATCGCCTTCGCATTTACTGCAGGTTTGTTCGGCCGCGCCTTCCAGCAGCTTGACGATCTTGCCGGTCAGCACGCCGTTGCTCTCGGTGATTTCCACGATGCTCTTGGCTTTACCGGTCTTGTCATCGATGGTTTTCCACTTGCCGACCGGCGAACTGAGGTCGGCGGCACTGGCAGTGGCCAGCCAGAACAGACCGCTGGCCAGACCGAGAGCAACGCCCAGGGGCGAAATTTTCATACAGGTTGTCCTTATCGTCACGGGATGAATGGGTAGTGGAATCTTGTTGTTATGGTTGCGGCTTACGACTGCCCTGACCCGGTTCCGGGCCAGGAGAGGCGGAGGATTGCCCTCGGCCTCTCGGATCAGGGACTTACAGCCCGTACAGCGCCTTATATTCGGCGTCGCGGCTGGCGATCAGCTGCGCCAGGTTGAGCACCACCTTGCACTGTTTCCAGGTGGCGTCATCCTGCATCTTGCCGTCGATCATCACCGCGCCGCTGCCGTCGGGCATGGCTTCGATGACCCGCTTGGCCCAGGCTACTTCCTCGGCTTTCGGGCTGAACACCCGCTTGGCGATGGCGATCTGGTTGGGATGCAGCGACCAGGCCCCGACGCAACCCATCAGGTAGGCGTTGCGGAACTGGTCTTCGCAGGCGGTCAGATCAGCGATATCGCCGAACGGACCATAGAAGGGCAGAGCGCCGACGCTGGCGCAGGCATCCACCATCTTGGCCATGGTGTAGTGCCACAGATCCTGCTGGGCGGTCGGGCGTGGCGCTTCGGGGTTGCTGGGATCGGGATCGGTGCGCACCACGTAGTCGGGATGACCGCCGCCGACCCGGGTGGTCTTCATCCGGCGCGAAGCGGCCAGGTCGGCCGGCCCCAGACTCATGCCCTGCATGCGCGGACTGGCGTTGGCGATTTCCTCGACATTGGCTACGCCCAGCGCGGTTTCCAGAATGGCGTGGATCATCAGCGGCTTTTTTACGCTGTATTTGGCTTCCAGTTGCGCCAACAGCTGATCGACGAAGTGGATGTCCCACGCGCCCTGGATCTTGGGCAGCATGATCACATCGAGTTTGTCGCCGATTTCGCCGACTAGGCGGACCAGGTCATCCAGGAACCACGGGCTGTCGAGACTGTTGACCCGAGTCCAGAACTGGGTATTGCCGAAATCCACGCTCTTGCCGATCTGCACCAGCCCTTCGCGGGCGGCTTCCTTGCGGTCGATCGGCACGGCGTCTTCCAGATTGCCCAGCATGATGTCCACGGTCTTGGCGATATCCGGCACCTTGACCGCCATCTTGGGATTGCTGGGATCGAAGAAGTGGATCATCCGCGAGGGCAGGACCGGAATTTCGCGCAGCGGTTCGGGAGCGCCGACGACCTTGGGTTTGAAGAAATCACGGGGACTACGCAGCATGGTGACATTCTCCTGAGTGAGTGATTTTAATGTCCTTCGAATTTTCGAATTAGTTTTTGCGCGGCGACGGTCGGGGGGAGGTGACCTTCGATCACCGCTTCTTCGACGCCGGCGCGGATACCGGCTACTCCGGCGTGATTGAAGAAGCTGGCCCGCAGGTGTTCTTCGACCATGGAGTATACCCAATCCAGGGTTTGCCGTTGCCGGCGCTGCTCGAAGACGCCGCTGGCGGTGACTTGCTGGCGGAAGGTGCCGATGACCTGCCAGATGGCGTCGATGCCGTCACCGTTGAGGGCGGAGCAGGTATAAGCCTTGGTGTACCAACCCCGGGTGGCCGGAGCGAGATAATGCAGGGCTCGATTGTAGTCGGCTCGGGCGGCGTTGGCGCGGATTTTGTTGTCGCCGTCGGCCTTGTTGACCAACAAAGCGTCGGCCAGCTCCATGATGCCTTTCTTGATGCCCTGCAGTTCATCACCCGCGCCGGCGATCATCAACAGCAGGAAGAAGTCGACCATTGAGCGCACCGTGGTTTCGCTCTGACCTACGCCGACGGTTTCCACCAGGATCACGTCGAATCCGGCAGCCTCGCACACCAGGATGGTTTCCCGGCTCTTGCGGGTCACGCCACCCAAGGTGCCGCTGGATGGGGAAGGGCGGATGAAGGCGCGGAGGTCGCGAGACAGCAGCTCCATACGGGTTTTGTCGCCGAGGATGCTGCCGCGGGTGACCGTGCTGCTGGGGTCCACCGCCAGCACCGCGACTTTGTGACCTTGTTCGCATAGGTGGAGGCCCAGCGCTTCGATGAAGGTGCTCTTGCCCGCGCCAGGCACGCCGGTGATGCCGACCCGGATCGAGTTGCCGGTGTAGGGGATGAGTTGCCGCAGCACTTCCTGTCCCATGTCGAGATGGGCTTGGGAGTTGCTTTCCACCAGGGTGATCGCTTGGCCCAGCGCATTGCGATCGCCGGCCAGTACGCCGGTGACGTATTCGTCGACCGTCAGCCGACGGCGGCGGGGGACATGGGGGCGTGGCACTGCGACGCTGGTTTGTCCCAGGATGCCATCGTGACCGCCATCGACTCCGGCCATCACCGAGGTGGTGAATTCTTGGCCGGCATTTTCGGGAACCCAGTCGGGTTTATAGGTTTTTTCGCTCATGGGACAGAATCGTGCCACGCTGGGGTTTAGTGAGAAGAGAAAGACCATTGCCAGGCAATGGCCTTTTAGGTGCCATTCTAATCGGTTTTGGGCGCCATGACGAAGTCATGACTTTGTGGACAACGATTTGGCGGGATGAGGGCCAATACGGATGGAGAGGTAGATTTCGCGCAGAAACAGAGTCCAAGCGATCACCAGGAACAGCATGGTCAACACGAAGAGTCCCGCCACGATCTCAGCCAGTCGCGCGTTGAGCAGCGCTCCGATGAATGCGCCGGCGATGACGAGGCATACCAGCAAAGCGCCGATGACAGCGAATAGGATAGCGAAGTAGATGAAGATCCTCCGATGGTGCAGATCAGCAATTTCCTGAATGACTTCAGGATCGTTTTGGATCTCGGGCGGCTGATTGAGAAGGACGCGCCTGCGATCGATGATGCGTCCCAAGCGGTTGGTCAGGATGATGATCAGATTACCAATTGCGACCAGCAGGAAGGCAGGCGCCAGCGAAAGCTGAATAACGTGGGTAATGTCGGCGATAGGCAATTCCATCGGGATGCTCTATTCGATTTGGAGAAAAGATCTCCAATCAATCTGGCTAATATTCACTGTTTAGCGTTTGTTGTTGGGTGAAAGGACAGTCATTCGGGAAAGTGCCCTTATCACAATCTATTTCTCTTGCTGCAATCAAAATGGCGTCGCCATAAGCGTTTTCAAAGGCTTTTTCCAATCTGGAAGTTAAGCTAGGGCTTTCATCCAGTAAGCGCTTGATACGTCGCCGTTGTTCTTCAATCGTATATTTCCAGCTATTTCCACGCCGGGCGGGTTGAAAACGCCATTTAAGCAAATGAGCGAGCAATACGGCCAAACGATTAAGCAATTCATGCCGTTCGCCGCGCCCCATGTTTTCCAGTTCCTCGGCGATATTTTCCACGTCAATCTCCGCGAAGCGCCGCTGCCGCAGCAATGCTGCGTTTTCAAGCGTCCAGGCGTGAAAGTCCTTTTCGTAATCAGTTGAGATGTTTTTCATGGAGGTTGCAAATCTATACAATTGAGTCAGTCATCGGTAAGTTTTTTGATAATTGACTTTGCTAAATGTTCGTTGATTTCAGAGTGTCTCGGCACGGGCTGGGATTTTGAGGCTTTTGGATTGGTGTACCAGTCATGCGCGCCGCCATGTCGAACCAGAGTACAGCCCATTTCTTCAAGGCGCTTAATCAAATCTCGCCTTTTCATCAATCTACAACCAATTCTTCTACTTTTCGAATATGTGGAACTTCGCCGGACTCAATATCTATGAGAAGACTTTTTAGATTTTCAATCAATTCTTCTTTCGATAGACTCTGCGTCTGATAATCGGGATAGTCATTCAGAAATCCTAAAAAAAAATCGCCGTCTTTCCAGTAAGTGAATTTGAAAGTTTTCATAGTGTTTCCTTTAATATAAGGAGCTAGGTAGGTTACGTATCGCGTACCATCATTCATCACATCAGCAACCGTAGTACAGGGCAAGTCAGGGTATGAGTCCGTAACCCGCTGATCGTGGAGCTGTTCCATTCCGGCGAGTTACGCTGCGCTAACCTGCCCTACAGGTTACGTGCTCTACACGTTGCTTGTTGGTGGTTTGTTTTCTGATTTTTGCTCCCGCACTCGAGTTGGCGAGTGAAAGACAAACTTTCCTTAATTGATTGACTGCTTTTAAGCGATTGGTAATCTCCTCTTTACTCATATCAATCTTCATCGATTAATCCTGATAAGTATTTGATATCGTCTTCATCCTGACTGTTTTTTCTTAATAACTTCAGATCGATCAACCCTTTTGGTGATACAACTTTTAATGTTCCTCCTTCCCATTCAACCACGATCAGGCTATCCCATGATGATCTAGTTTCTGGAGTCACAATCAATAAATCGAGAGATAGATGTTCTCCAAGTTCATCATCAAGCTATAGTCAGGTAGAGTACGCATCACGTACCGTTATTCGTCGCATCAGTAAGGTTAGCATTCACACCCTAAAGGGTACGCAGGTGCGTAATTTATAGCACCAGAAGGTACGCAGTGCGTACCCTACATGGCTGCATGACTGAGGTCTTTTCTGCTTATTAGTCATCAATTTTCTGCCATTTTCTCCTAGATTATTGAAATGCATAATCTCCTTTCAGGATTGAAGAAAACTTTCCTGTCATCCAATCAGTGTGTAGGGTCGTTTTTCAGTCTGGCCAATAGTCTGGGTCTAGGATTTGTTCGACCGTAAACGGGCAAGCTTCCGGGAAGGTCATAGCCGGTAACCCGGTTTCACTCACCGCATTGCGGCGAGAACGGCGATATTCGGTTTCCAACAGTGTAGGTAGTTGAGGAACCAAACTAGGGCTATCGGCTAAGATCGCCTCGACTTCATCACGTCCATTGCGAATGCTGCTTTCCCAGCTAGCGCCGCGTCGTTCAGGCTGATAGCGCCATTTCAGCAGGTGCAATAGAACGTTTCGTAAGTGACTCCCTAAGGTGCGCCGGTCGCTCTTACCCATGCTCTCGATTTCCTCGGCTAGGTTCGCTACGTCCACTGCCTGTAGCTGCCCTTGGCGCAACAGCGCAGCTTGCTGCTGGGTCCACAGGTAGAAATCGGTTTCGTAGGTGGCAGGTGTCGGCATGGCATACCTCCATCAGTACGCGAGGTCATTTAAGTTCAGGCGCGCAGTAAGGTCTTTGACAAATCCAGATGGCTTCCTCATTGACGAACGATCATAAAACCTAGCTTTTGCAGAGCACGAACAGTTTCAGCACCAGAAACAACTGGCAAATTAGGCATGTTCTGCAACTTGGAAAGTGGTGAGAATCGCACAACCGCTAATTTATAATGGAAACTCTTCTAGGTAAATTTCAGTCGCTTCTCGCAAATTTGCAAGAGCCTCTTCAATGGTTTCTCGGTGGTGCCTGTTTCGGGATTCATAGCAACATATCTACCTTCAGTCAGGTAGTCAGGTAGGGTACTACACGGCTTGGAAATGAGCATTATAAAAATTTTGCGTAAAGCATTTTTCTTAATATGTTACTGCCACGTTTTACAAAATCCTCTTCAGATTCGTTTTCTAGGGGACTGCCAATCTTGTCGCTGAATTGAGATATAAATACTTGATCTTGAATCGTATTGGATATTTCTTTTGAAAATTTTTCTTTTTCATTCTCAGATATTTTGGTTTGTCCTTGAAGGGAAATCACAAGTGTATTTGTTAGTTTGTCTTGGAGAGCTGGGAGTGTATTTATAGAGTTAGTAAATTCTTTAAAAGTCTTCATTTTTATCCTTACTGTTTTTATAGTATTGATAATATTTATGTAAAATGGCTTGGAAATATCTAACAATCGTTTCAATTAATTCCCGTTTTGTTTCTGGAGACAATTCCCTCCAAAATTCCATAAACCATCGAGATAGAACATTGATCCAGGAGAATCGATTAATGATCCAGAAAAATATATTCATTTTCAGTATTCCATGGATATGAAGCAAGTCGAGCAGGGCGGGCACTTGCCCACCCTGCCATCCTTCACACCACCCTTACGCCGCTAAGCGCTCGTTCAACTCCACCAACACCTTCTGCGCGGCGATCGGAATTACCGTGCCGGGGCCGAAGATGGCGGCGGCGCCGTTGGCCTTGAGGTACTCGTAGTCCTGGGCGGGGATAACGCCGCCGATGACCACCATGATGTCCTCGCGGCCCAGCTTCTTCAGCTCGGCGATCAACTGCGGCAACAACGTTTTGTGACCGGCGGCCAGCGAACTCATGCCGACCACATGCACATCGTTTTCCACCGCCTGCCGGGCGACTTCTTCCGGCGTCTGGAACAGCGCACCGATGTCGACATCGAAGCCCAGGTCGGCGAAGGCCGTGGCGATGACCTTGGCGCCCCGGTCGTGACCGTCCTGACCGAGTTTGGCCACCAGGATGCGCGGCCGACGACCTTCGTTCTGTTCGAACTCGTCGGCCATCTTGCGCACCGTGGCGATTTCCTCGGCGTCACCGAACTCGCTGCTGTAGACGCCGGAGATGGCGCGGATGACCGCCTTGTGCCGGCCAAACACCTTCTCCATCGCATCGGAGATTTCACCCAGCGAGGCACGGGCGCGGGCGGCTTCCACCGCTTTCTCCAGCAGATTGCCGGAGCCAGCACTAGCCGCTTCGGTGATGGCGGTCAGACAGGCTTTGACCTTGGTCTCGTCGCGATTGGCGCGCAGTTTCTGCAGGCGTTGCACCTGGGCTTCGCGTACGGCGGTGTTGTCGATGGCCAGAATTTCCAGCGGATCTTCCTTCGCCAGTCGGTACTTGTTGACGCCGACGATGGTTTCCTTGCCGGAGTCGATCTGCGCTTGCCGCCGCGCCGCCGCTTCCTCGATGCGCATCTTGGGCAATCCGGTTTCGATGGCCTTGGCCATACCGCCCAGACTTTCCACTTCCTGGATGTGACCCCAGGCGCGCTTGATCAACTCGTTGGTCAGCGCCTCGACGTAATACGAACCACCCCACGGGTCCAGTACCTTGCAGATCGCCGTTTCATCCTGCAGATACAGCTGGGTGTTGCGGGCGATGCGGGCCGAGAAGTCGGTCGGCAGGGCAATGGCTTCGTCCAGGGCGTTGGTGTGCAGCGACTGGGTATGGCCCAGCGCCGCCGCCAGCGCTTCGACGCAGGTCCGCGCCACGTTGTTGAACGGGTCTTGCTCAGTCAAGCTCCAACCCGAAGTCTGGCTATGCGTGCGCAGCGCCATCGACTTCTCGTTCTTCGGGTTGAACTGCTTGATGATCTTGGCCCACAGCAACCGCCCGGCGCGCATCTTGGCTACTTCCATGAAGTAGTTCATGCCAATGGCCCAGAAGAACGACAGCCGGGGGGCGAAGGTGTCGATGTCCATGCCGGCTTTGATACCGGTGCGGACATATTCCAGCCCGTCGGCCAGGGTGTAGCCCAGTTCCAGATCGGCGGTCGCGCCGGCTTCCTGCATGTGGTAGCCGGAGATCGAGATGCTGTTGAACTTGGGCATCTCCTTGGAGGTGTAGGCGAAGATGTCGCCGATGATCCGAATCGACGGATCGGGCGGGTAAATGTAGGTGTTGCGCACCATGTACTCTTTCAGAATGTCGTTCTGAATGGTGCCGGTGAGTTTTTCGTGCGGAACGCCCTGTTCCTCGGCCGAGACGATGTAGAAGGCCAGGACCGGCAACACCGCGCCGTTCATGGTCATCGACACCGACATCTGATCGAGCGGAATGCCGCTGAACAACACTTCCATATCCAGGATCGAGTCGATGGCCACGCCGGCCTTGCCGACATCGCCGACCACCCGCGGATGATCGGAGTCGTAGCCGCGATGGGTCGCCAGGTCAAAGGCGATGGACAGGCCCTTCTGACCCGCGGCCAGATTACGGCGGTAGAAGGCGTTGGATTCCTCGGCGGTGGAGAAGCCGGCGTATTGGCGCACGGTCCACGGCTGAGTCACGTACATGGCCGGATAGGGGCCGCGCAGGAATGGCGGCACGCCGGCGGCGTACTTCAGGTGCTGCAGATCCTTGATGTCGTCGCTGGTGTACAGCGGCTTGACGTCGATCTGCTCCATGGTGGCCGACACCAGCTGCTCCAGGCTCTTGCCGGTGGTTTTTTCCACCGACGCCTTCCATTCGGCGAAGCTGGGCTTGGGAAAGTCGACCCCATAAGGCATCGTGGTGAAATCAGGTGAACTCATTGGGCGACCCCCATCTTTTTCTGCAAGGTGGACAACAAGGCTTGGCAATTGGCGGCCAGATGGATGAAGTCATCCACGCCAGCGGCTTTGAAGGCTTCGACCTGATCGGCGGGATAGCCGGCCAGCAGCACGGTCAGATCGGGACTGGCTTTCTTCAGCTTCTCGACCAGCGACGGCACGATTTCGGGATAGGTCGGATCGGTGGAGCAGATCACCACCGCCTTGGCCCCGGAACCCAAAGCCGCTTCGGCAGCGGCGTCCGGCGTGCCGAAGCCGGCCGGGTAGATGGTCTCGAAACCGCCGACGCCCAGGAAAGCAGTGGCGAAGTCGGCGCGGGCCTTGTGCTGGGTCAGCGGACCCATGGTGGCCAGGAAGACCACCGGGCGTTGGCCGGTGCGGGCGATGTAGGATTCCGCCGCCTGCCGCAAGGCTTCGAAGGCTTGCGCGCCGCGATGGGCGTGGACCGCAGTGGCGGTGAGGCCGGGCTTGGCGGTGGTGCGGGCCGCCTGGGCGATTTCACCGAGAGTCGCACCGGCTAGCGCCGCTTGAATCGCGCTGGCGACCACTTCGCCGCCCTGGGCCAGCGTATCTAGCGCCGTTTGCTTCGAGGCGGTGTTGGCGCTCGCCCGATACTGTTTGAGTGCCGCGGTCCGTTCCGATTGCACCGCCCAGGCGTCGACCGGTGCGGGCTCGATCCGGGTTTCCTTCAGGTTCGGATACATGTTGGTGCCGACGAAGATGTCCTTGCGCTTGGCGATGTTGGCTGCGCGCTTGGCGGCGGTGTCGGCGATTTGCGCCTGCGGCCAGCCGGCCTCCAGCGCCTTGGCCATGCCGCCCAGTTTTTCGACTTCCTGGAAGATTTCCCAGGTCTTGCGGGCGACCGCATCGGTCAGGTTTTCGACGTACCAGGAACCGCCGGCTGGATCGACGGTGCGGGTGATGTGGCTTTCCTCGCGCAACACGGTGTGGGTGTTGCGGGCGACCCGGCGCGAGAATTCGTCCGGTACCCGCAGCAGCTCGTCGAAAGGCGAGATGTGCAGGCTGTCGCAACCGCCGACCGCACTGGAGAAGGCTTCGGTGGTGGCGCGCAGCAGGTTGACGTGCGGGTCGTAGACCGTTTGGTTCCAGGCCGAGGTGCGGGCGTGCAGGCTCATCTTCTGCGCGGCTTCACCACCACCGAACGCCTGGACGATCTTGGTCCACAACAACCGCGCCGCCCGCAGCCGGGCGATTTCCATGAAGAAATTGGAGCCGATCGACAGCGAGAAGCGGAAGCGCGGAGCGGCTTCGTCGACGCTCAGGCCGCGCGCTTGCAGGGCGCGGAGATATTCGACCGCCGTGGCCAGCGCGAACGCCAGTTCCTGAGTGGTGCTGGCTCCGCCATTGTGATACGGGCTGCCCTGCACGGTGATGGTTTGCAACTGCGGCGCATGGGCGGTGGCCCAGGCAGTGAGTTTGGCCATCACCTCGTAGATGCCGTCCAGATCGCGTGGCAGACGACCGTCGCGGGCCAACTGGCCCAGCGGGTCCATGCCGATGGCGCCGCGTACCTTGGTCAGCGACTTGCCCTGTTGCTGGACCAGCGCCGCCAGCAGGCCGGTGAAGGTCAGGGCGCTGGTGCTGGCCTGGATGAACAGCGGAGTGGTTTCCAGATCGACGCCATCCAGCGCCTGGGCCAGATCGGCGACGCTGGAAATGGACAGACCACCCCGACCGACATCGTCGGCCTCGGCCTGATCGGCATCGACGCCGGCCAGGGTCGGACGGTCGAGCACCAGGTTGACCGCGTTTTGGCCACGGGTCAGGTCGGCGTGCAGGGCTTCGTTGAAGGCTGCCGGCGTGGCGTAGGGCATTTCCTGCGCGATATCCCAGCTGTGAGCGACATAGCCGAGCGGCGTGGCGCCACGCAGGTAGGGCGCGAAGCCAGGCAAACCGTCCAGATGTGGCAAGCCTTCGATGTCTTCTTGCCGGTACATGGGCTGGAGGTCGATGTTTTCATAGGTCTTGGTGATCAGCCGCTTTTCGAACGGCGCACCTTTTAGCGCCTTATCGACGGCTTTGCGCCATTCTTCGTAAGGGGTGGGGGGAAATTCGTTGAACGTTGGGGTCGCCCCGTCCACTTGATGTGGGTTCGACATGCGCATCCTCCAGATGAATCGAAATGCGGTAGGTTGATAGTGCCTAGAAAATTATAAACCTAAGAACTGCCTAAATCTTGGCAAGGAACAGTTGGCTGTCGACGGGGCGCGGTTGCATTCACCAGAAGGGGCGACAATACTTGCAGCGTGGTAATTCGCAGCAGCGCGCTCGGTTTTGCGCCAGCCGCGCTGTAAGCATGGTTTTCCCTGAGCTGCAGTTCCAGAAGGAGAGCATCGTGTCTGACAGACCTTTTAAAGTGCTGGGCATCCAGCAAATCGCCATCGGCGGCCTGGACAAGTCCAAGTTGAGCCGCTTGTGGATCGATACCCTGGGGTTGACCCTGACCGGCAACTTCCGCAGCGAGCGCGAGAATGTGGACGAGGATATCGCCGCGATCGGCTCCGGGCCGTTCAAGGTGGAAGTCGATCTGATGCAGCCGATCGATCCGACCAAGGCCCCCAAGGTGCACGAGCCGCAGCTGAACCACATCGGCCTGTGGATCGACAATCTGGCGGCGGCGGTAGAGTGGCTGACCAGCAAGGGTATGCGTTTCACCCCTGGCGGCATCCGCAAGGGCGCGGCCGGTTACGACGTCTGCTTCCTGCATCCCAAGGGTAACGACGCCACGCCCTTGTCGGGCGAGGGCGTGTTGATCGAGCTGATCCAGGCGCCGGCGGAAGTGATCGAAGCATTCGCCAAGGTGCAAGCCTAAACCTCGACCCCACCCTGGCGTCAGGCTTGCCCTAGCGCCGCCAGGGTGCGGGAATGAACTCGGTTTCCCCCGGCACGGGGGCGAACCGGCCTTCCGCCCAGTCGGCCTTGGCCGTTTCGATGCGATCCCGGCTGCGGGATACGAAATTCCAATAGATGAAGCGGGGACCGTCCAGTGGTTCGCCGCCGATCAACATCAAGCGAGCAGCGGTTTCGGCCTCCAGGCGCACCGTCTGCCCAGGGCTCAACACCGCCAGCTGGCCCGGTTCGACCGGGGTTCCCGCCACCTGCAGCCGACCGGCTGCCAGATAGATCCCTCGCTCCGAATAGAGGGGCGGCAATTCCCAGCGAGCGCCCGCTGCCAGTTCCACATCGGCCTGGAAGGTGGGCGAATAGGCGATGACCGGCGAAACGAGCCCGAACGCTGCGCCGATCAACAGGCGGAATGATGCCCCTTCCGCCGTGAAGGCCGGCAGCGCTTCTGCCGGATAGTGGTGGAACGCGGGGGCCATTTCCTCGTGTTCAGCCGGCAGCGCGATCCAGATCTGGATCCCTTGTACCGCAGCCTGCGCAGTGCGAATGTCGGCCGGTATCCGCTCCGAGTGGACGATGCCGCGTCCGGCCGCCATCAGATTGATTGCGCCCGGTTCGATGCGCTGGACGCTGCCCAGACTGTCGCGGTGCATCATCGCGCCCGAGTACAGATAGGTGACCGTGGCCAGGCCGATATGGGGGTGTGGCCGCACGTCGCCAGCGGTTCCGGTCGCGGCGAATTGCGCCGGCCCTATGTGGTCGAAGAACACGAAGGGCCCGACCGCTTGCAGCGCCACGGCGGGTAGCAACCGCTGGACCGGAAAGCCTATGTCGCTGGTCTTGGGCAAGAGCAGATGTTGGATGGCGCTCATCGGGATTCCTCATGCGGCGATTGGGACGGAAGGAGGGGCTCCGGCTGTTCTACTCAGACCACAAGCCTTGGCCTTGGATCGTTGCTGCGGGTGGGAAGACGCGCACCGCTGAAATGATAATCATGGATTATAATAATATGGAAAAAAGATTCTTTATTAGTATATACCGGCAATGATAACGTGCACTCATTCAACTTCCTCATCGACGACCGCTTGGTCTGCAACCGGCGGAGGTGAAGAGTTCGCCAACGATTTGCCAGGCGGGAACCATGTACCAGTACGATTCCTATGACCAGACGCTTGTGGATGAGCGCGTCGCCCAATACCGAGGCCAAGTTCAGCGCTATTTGGCGGGTCAGCTGAGCGACGACGAATTCCGACCGCTGCGCCTGATGAACGGCCTCTATATCCAGCGCCATGCGCCGATGTTGCGGGTGGCCATCCCTTACGGCCTGCTATCCTCGGGCCAGTTGCGGACCCTGGCGCACATCGCCCGCCGCTACGACCAGGGCTATGGGCACTTCACCACCCGCCAGAACATCCAGTTCAACTGGCCGAAGCTGGAGGACACGCCCGATATCCTGGCCGAACTGGCGCAGGCGCAGATGCACGCCATTCAGACCAGCGGCAACTGCATCCGCAACGTCACCGCCGATCATCTGGCCGGGGTGGCCCCGGACGAGATCGCCGATCCGCGGGTCTATTGCGAAATCATCCGCCAGTGGTCGACCTTTCATCCGGAATTTTCCTACCTGCCGCGCAAGTTCAAGATCGCGGTGACCGGCGCGGCGCACGACCGGGCCGCCGCCCAGGTACACGACATCGGTTTGAATCTGCTCCGCAACGAACAGGGCGAGATCGGCTTTCGCGTGTTGGTCGGCGGCGGTCTGGGCCGTACCCCCATCATCGGCCAGGTCATCCGTGAGTTCTTGCCGCAGCGCGATCTGTTGAGTTATCTGGAGGCCATCCTGCGGGTCTACAATCTGCACGGCCGGCGCGACAATCTCTACAAGGCCCGTATCAAGATCCTGGTCAAGGCGCTGGGAGCGGCCAAATTCCGCGAGCAAGTCGAGGCGGAATGGCAGTGCATCAAGGATTCCGGGCTGGTGCTGGATGATGCGGAGGTCGAGCGGGTGCAGCGCTTTTTCGCGCCACCGCCCTACGATCCGGCCGCTGCCGACGATACCGGCTTGCTGCAGTCGATCAAGAGCGATCCGGGTTTTGCTACTTGGGTGCGGCACAATGTGGCCGAACACAAGGTAGCGGGCTACCGCAATGTATTCGTGGCTCTGAAGGAGCCCGGCACGCCGCCCGGCGATATCACCGCCGAGCAGATGGATGCGCTGGCCGATCTGGCCGACCGCTACAGCTTCGGCCAGATTCGCTCGACCCATCACCAGAATCTGTTGCTGGCCGACGTGCGCCAAGCCGATCTTCACGCGCTGTGGCGCGAACTGGCGGCGCTGAAACTGGCGGCGCCGGTCATCGGCACCTTGGCCGACATGATTTGCTGCCCCGGCCTGGATTTCTGTAGCCTGGCCAACGCCAGCTCGATCAGCATCGCTCAGCAGATCAACGAGAAATTCGACAGCCTGGATTATCTCTACGATCTTGGCGATATCCGCCTGAACATGTCCGGCTGTATGAACGCCTGCGGCCATCATCACGTCGGTCATATCGGCATTCTCGGGGTCGACAAGAAGGGCGAGGAGTGGTACCAGATTTCGCTGGGCGGCTCCTCGGAGAACGACGCGACGCTTGGCGACATCCTCGGTCCCTCGGTGCCCAAGACCGAAGTCGCCAACACCCTGGAGCGCATCCTGCAGGTGTATGTGGAGCGGCGCCAGGATGGCGAACGCTTCGTCGACGCCTGCCGACGGATCGGACTGGAGCCCTTCCGGTTGCGGGCTTATGCGCCGGGGAGTCAAGCAGCTAAGCAGGAGGAGCAGCGTTATGCGGTCGGTTATTAAGGAGCGACGCATCGTCGAGGATCACTGGCAACATGTCGCCGACGAGGCCGAATTGCCGGCCGGATCGGTCATCGTGAGTCTGGCGCGCTGGCGCAAGGAACGGGCGACATTGCTGGCGCGCAGCGCGCCGGTGGGGATTCGGCTGCCCAATACGGTCGATCCGGCCGAACTGGTCGAGGAGCTGCCGCGGCTGGCGCTGGTGGCGCTGGAGTTTCCCAAGTTTGCCGACGGTCGCGCCCATTCCCAGGCCCGCCTATTGCGTGAGCGGTATGGTTATCGGGGCGAGTTGCGGGCGGTCGGCGACGTGCTGCGCGATCAACTGGCCTTCATGGCGCGCAATGGCTTCGATGCTTTCGAGTTGCGCGCGGATCGCAGCCTGGATGACGCTTTGCGGGCCTTCGACGAATTCAGCGTCAGTTATCAACCCGCCGTCGATCAACCGTTGCCGCTGTATCGGCGAAGAGGCTAGATCGACCCCGAGGGGGCCGGCTTGCGGCCCCTTTCGTTCATTGCAGGTACCAATCCGGCGGGATCGGATTATCCACCGTCTTCTGGCCGGATTCCTCCCTATCGTCCACCGGATCGCCAGCGCCTTCGCTGATATTGACGACCACGGTGGTGACGTTGTCGCTGGCGTCGCGCATCAGGGCCAGATGGATGAAAGCCTTGACCGCCTCCTGGCAGTTGTGGTCGCTGTGCAGAAGCAGACGGGTGATTTCCTCGTCGCTTACCGTCTTGTTGAGCCCGTCGCTGCACAGCAGGAAGATGTCGCCGGTCCGCAGTGGGTAGATCTTCTCGTCGATCCGCAGCTCCTCGGCCGATCCGACCGCGCGGGTGATAACGTTGGCCAGCGGGTGGCGGTGGGCATCTTCGGGCGTGATCAGTCCTTGGTCGACCAGTTCCTGCACATGGCTGTGATCGCGCGTCAACTGTTCCAGCCGACCACTGCGCAAGCGATAGATCCGGCTGTCTCCCACCCACAGGCAGGCGCAGCGGTCCTGATGAGCCAGCAGGACCACCACCGTACTGCCGATGGTGCGATGCTGGTAGCGCTGGGCCGATTCCTCCCGCAACCGCTGGTTGACCTCGGTCAGGCGCTCCCGCGCCGAGTCCAGCAGCGCTTGCCAGTTGGCGGGAGGCGGTATCTGCTGCAAGGACTCGACGATCATACGACTGGCGACATCGCCGGCTTCATGCCCCCCCATGCCATCGGCGACCGCCCACAGTCCCAGTTCGGGCATGACGAGACAGGCGTCTTCGTTGATAGCCCGCACCATGCCGACATGGCTGCGGCCGGCGGATGACCAGTAAAAAGGTTGTGGTTTCTGCATGGGTTAATCCTCTTCGGCGGCAGGGGGCTCGTCCGAGTGCAAAGCGATGCCGGCGAGCGATGGTTCGTTCCAACCCCATTGTGGCCAGTCTCCCGACAACAGCGCAGCGAAACCGTCAATCGGCGGCAGGCCATCACAAATGAGCAGGCAGCGGGCGATCCGGTCCGAACCTTCGGTCCACCACAGGCTGGGTTGAGGAAACGCCCGCCGGAACAGATGCGCGGCCAACCCCGACAGGGCATGATGCGGCGTCGTCGCGTCTGGCAGCGCACAATGCCAAGCTTTGCCGGTCGCCACATCGGCAGCAGCGGGTTCCGATCCCTGCGGCCGGCCCAAGGTGGCCACGTTTTGGCTGAAGTCTTCCAGATCGAGTTGGTCGCAGTCGAGCCCCGCCAGGGCGATCCGTTCGGCTTGCTGGAACCAGTCGTCGGCGGTGGCGGGCAAGGCCAGCAGGAGTTGGTCCGGCGGCAATGGCGCGGCGATCACCATGGGATAGTAGCGGCCCACCCGGTCCATGCTCGGCATCAGGATGCCGGCGTGGCCGCTCGGCCCGCACAATCCGGGGCCGAGCGCGAAACGCCAGATCGGACTGGTGCAGTAGCGCTCGCGCCAATGTTCTCCCAACTGGTCGCGGCTGCGGGCGATGGCGGCTTGCAACCAGCGATCCCAGGGCTGGAGAAACGCTGTGGAGAGGGCGCGGCCGATGAAGTCGCCCCGGCTGGGCAGCTTGCCGTAGAAACCCACGCTGGACGGCGGCAGTTCGGAGATCATAGCTGATCGGGGCACCGGAAACCCTCCAGCTCGCGCAGGCGGAATGGATTCGAACCATTGGCGGTGCGCATCTCGTAAACGGCTTGGCGACCGCCGATCTGGAAGGTCAATTGGAACTGGCCAGTGCCGGTCGGTTGGATCTGGGTTTGATCGAGGAGCTTGAACCAGGCCCAGGGTCCGCTTTCGTTCAGCTGTGACGGTCCGCTGGCGGCGGGCGGGACGAAGGCGATTTGCGCTTGTCCGGCCGAGCCGGTCCATTGCAGGTCGTTCACTCGGGCCTGCTGACCGGCGTTGTAGCTGAGGGTCTGATTGTCCAGACCGATCACGACCTGGGAGATGTCGGGGCTGACCGAAACCGGAACCAGCTGGAAGCGGATCTGTGGCGTTTGGCTGTTGCCGCTGAACAGCGCGTCGCGTACGGTGGCAGCGCGCTGGAAAACCTGCAAGGTTTCCGGCGCGAGACTCTGATCGGGGCCGCTGGGACCGCGCCAGCGCCAGTTGCCCTGCGAAGTATCGACGTACGTCTGCAGGTTCTGCTTGAAGAAATTGTCCATCAGGCCATTGGGGCCGAAGAAGCGGCCAAAGGCTGTGAGCGTGGCGTCCGGGGGACCTTGCGTGGTCCGGTTTCCGCCGGAACCGGCAGGTTGGCCGACCCATTGGATGCTGTTGACCGGGACCGCTGCGCTCGGGGCCGTTCCCGCTCCAGCGCCGCTCCACTGGATAGAGCTACGGACCAGGGGATAGCGGCCATACAAGTTGTCTTGAAAAAAAGCGGCGATTTGAGCCGCTTTCCATTGGGCGTTCAACCGATCGCGTAAACTTCGCACGATATCGGAGCTGTCGAGCGCCAGCTTGTTGAGCAGGGTGTTGAATGGCGGCGGTTTGCGGGTGGCGTCCACCTGCAACTGGTTGACCACGGTTCCGAACTGATCCTTGAGATTCTGCGGCACGCTGCCATCCGGGTTGGCCTCCCGGGCACGGGCGATGGCGTTCATGTGGCCGTACAGCTCGTTGAGGATGGACAGCGTTTTGTCGAGGGGCGGAATCGCGCCGTCGGCACCCTTGATTTCCCGCGTGTACAGGCTGTTGAAATCCAGCATCCGCGGATCGAGGGTACAAGGCTGGATGGCCGAATTGGCGGCCGGGGTCTTGGCGTTGCCGATGATTCCGGCGATCTTGTCGGTCAGTGACTTGTCGGCGGGGGTCTTGCCAGCGTCGGGTTTGGTCGGCGGTTGATTGAGCGCGGTTTCGCGGGAGACCGTTTCGACCAGATTGCGCAACGGCGAGGTCGGGGCCGACAGCACCTGCAGAATCTCCAGCGCTGCGTCGGGTTTGTCGAACGCCTTGATCTGGACATCGCCGAGCAGATCCTGCCACTGTCGCAGGAAATCGTTGAGATAAAGCCGGCAGACGCTGTCGGCGATCTGCTGGCGTTCGACCGGATTGCTGGAAATCTGGACGGTCGAACCCAGTATCCAGCTTTCCTCGGCCTGTTGATCGACCAGCTTCGGGCCTTCGTTCAGAAAGAACTGGTAGTAGCCATTGTAGGTGTACAGGCCGGGAATCCCGCTGTTCAGCGCCTGACCGCTCTTGCGATCGAACACCCGCGGCGTATCGGGGCCGGCGGCGGCGGTCAGACCGATGGTCGGCGGCGTGCCGGCAGCGCGCTGATTTTGCTTGATCCGCTCGTAGATGCGCTGGGAGAGCGGCGATTGATTCAGCAGGTTGCGGGTTTGCTGAATCAGGGCGTTGTCCAGCTCGATGGGCGATTGCAGCGGCGACTGTTTGAGCAGCGCATCCAGATGGGCCGAGAGCTGTTCGCGCTGTTCCCGGCCGACGCTGCGCGGCAGGTTGGTCTGCCAGTCCTGCTCCATCCAGGCTTTGATGGCCGCGGCGTCGAAGCGCTGCGGATCCTGCAGCATCAGATAGACTTTGAGCGTGTCGTACAGAGCGCCAGGATTTTTGGTGTTCTGCCGCAGCTGCTCTTCCATGCGCAGGATGATGCGGGGGAGGAGGGCCTGTTGCAGCAGGCGGGTATAGATGGCCTGTGCTTCGCTGCCGAGCTTGTCGCCCTGGTAGAGGCCGAAGCCCATCAGCCAGGGGGTTCCGGCGTCGCGGTCGTCGTAGCCGCCGGGGATGGTGCGGGCGGCATTGAGCAGGCTCAGGGTGGCGGCGGGATCGACCTGATCGGGCGAGAGCGCCTTGATCTGCTGGTCCACGACCAGGCGCTGTTTTTCCACTGCCCGCACGTAGATTTCGTTACGGGCGTAGCTGGCGAGCCAGAGCACGGCGGCGATCACGGTGATGAGCAGCGCTGCGGCGTAGGCGCCGCGCTGAATCCAGCCGCGCCAGCGTTCCACCTTGAGATTGGCGCCGGCCAGTTCCGCTTCGGGAAAGATGACGCCGTTCAGCAGCCGGGTGATGAAGTAGCTGCGGCCCTTGCCGGCGAAGGTGCTCAGGGTCTGTCGGCCCAGTCCGAAGGTAGCGGCCAGCGAACTGGTCAGCCGGTCGATCGGCGTACCTTCCTGGGTGCCGCTGGTGAAGTACACGCCGCGCAGCAGTACACGCTCTTCGTAGCGGTTGGGGCGGAACACTTCCTTGAGGAAGCGGTCGGCGACCTGCTTCAGGGAGCTGAACTGCTTGGGCAGGGTGTAGATCAGATCGCGCCGCTGAGGGTCGCGCTCGTCCTGCAGGCGTTCGACCAGGCGATCGTTCAGCCGCTGCTCCAACAGATCGAGTTCGGCCGGGAAGTGCTCGACCATGCCTGCCGGGCTGGCCAGGTCGTCCATCGGAAAGGTCATGCCCCAGACCTGGGCGCGCTCCTCCTGGCCCAGATCGGCGAAGAATTCGACGAAGCCAGCGATCAAGTCAGCCTTGGTGAACAGGACGTAGATCGGGAAGCGAATGCCGAAATGCTCATGCAGCTCCTGGATCCGCTGCTTGATGGCCACGGCCTGGAGCGAGCGCTCTTCCTCGCTCTGTTGCATCAGGTCGGACAAGCTGATGGCGACGAAAGCGCCGTTGATGGGGCGGCGGCGGCGGTGCTTCTTGAGCAGATCGAGGAAGCCGCGCCAAGCGGCCCGGTCGACTTCTTCGTGGCTATCCTGGGTGGTGTAGCGGCCAGCGGTGTCCAGCAGCACCGCTTCGTCGGTGAACCACCAGTCGCAGTTGCGGGTGCCGCCCACCCCGCGCACCTTGCCCGCGCCCAGCGGAAACCGCAGCCCGGAATTGATCAGCGCGGTGGTCTTGCCGGAGCCGGGCGGGCCGATGATGATGTACCACGGCAATTGGTAGAGGTATTGCGAGCGTCCGCTCTTGCCGCCCAGCCGGGCTTTTCTGAGCGTGACCAACGCCTCGTCCAACCCTTCCTTCAGGGTGGCGATTTCCTCGGCCGAAGCCGCGTCCTCTTCCTTCTTCTTCTTTTCCTGTTCCTTGGCGGCGGCCCGGTCGGCCCCGCCCGCCCCGCCGAGCTTGCCGGTCTGCCCGGCTAGATCGGCCAGCATATCCCGGTTGCGGCGCAGGGTGTTGATGTAGGTGACCAGCTGATAGAGCGCCAGGCTGCCGCCCACCGTCATGATGGAGACGACGCGGCCCAGGTCGTTGCCCAGTGGCGATTGGCCGGCGATGGCGATCAGCGGCCCCAGATACCAGATCAGGGCAGCGACCGCCAGAAAGCCGGTGATGCCGATGAACCAGGGGTTTTTCAGAAAACTCCAGATCTTCTTCATGATTCTGCTCTAATTGACGCGGGCCAGCAGAATGATGTCGACGCGCCGGTTGAGGGCGCGGTTCTGCGGCGTGTCGTTCGGAGCGACCGGCTCGTTGTCGGCGCGACCCTCGCTGATGAAACGGCCCGGAGTGGCGCTGGTGGTCGCCAGAATCTTGACCACGCTGTCGGCGCGCGCCTTGGACAGGTGCCAGTTGGACGGAAACTGCAAGGTTCGGATCGGCACGTTGTCGGTGTGACCGGTCACCATGACCTGACCCTGGACCTTGTTCAATTCGTTGCCGATTTGCTGGAGCAGGCCGTAGAAGGCCGGCTTGACCTCGGCTTTGCCGGAGTCGAACAGGCCATCGCCGCGGATGCGGATCGTAGTCTTGTCGGCTTCCGCCACGACCGCGACCAGCCCCTGGCGGATTTGCGGGTCCAGGAAGGTCCGCAGGTTCTGGGTGACCTGGACCAGGTTGTTGTTGGGTTTGATCGGCGAGGGGGTGGTGGGGACGCCGCCGCGGCGGACCATGGCCACGGTTTCGCCGCGCACGCCGCTCAGCGCCGCCAGCACCGGGTCGGAGGCTTTGTTCAGCAGCCAGCTGAAGATCGCGTAGGCCAGCAGCAGCAGGACCGCCGCGACGGCGGCCACCACCCACAGTGGGACGTAGCGGATCAGCGGATTGTGCTGATTGACCACGCCGCGCCAGTGTGGCGACAGTTCGCGCTCGAATTCGCCACGGGCGGTGCGGATGGCGTTGTAGGCCCGCTCGCGTTGCTCTTCCAGGCGGCTGCGACCATTGTCCAGCAGTCGATAGCGTCCCTGGAAACCGAAGGCCAGACAGAGATACATCAATTCCAGCAGATGCAGATTCTTGCGTGGGTCGAGGATGATGGAGTCCAGCAGTTCGAAGAATTTCTCGCCGCCCCAGGTTTCGTTATGGAAGGTGATCAGCAGACTGTTCTCGCTCCAGTCGCTGGCCCGGCCCCAGGGAGTGTTGAGCACCACCTCGTCGAGCGTGGTGCACAGTACGTAACGGGCCCGGAATACGGTTTTCTCGGGGATGCCCTGATTGCGGGCGCCGGCCGTGAAAGCCTTGACCTCCTCGATCATCCGCAGTCGCAGCCGCTCGGGGTCGGGATGCGAAGAGGTGTTCTTCAGGCGCATGATCAGGCTGAGCAGGGGCGTGGCGGCCGCTTCCAGCGGATTCATGCCAGCGCCGGACGAGGGCAGGGCTCCGGCTTCCAGCGGTGGCGGAGCTTGCGGAGACGGCGGCGGCGCGGGCGCGGTGGTCGATCCCGAGCGGCGGCCGCCCGGAATCGGCTTGATGATGGTGCGATCGCCCTCGTCGCCGTCGATGGCGAACGGATCGTCGATGGTCACGGTTGGCTACTCGCTCACTCTTTGATGGCCCAGAACGCCATTTCCAGCCCTGGAAACTCGCCGCCGACATGGAAGGCGAACCCTCCCGAGTTGAGAATTTGTTTCCAGAACTCGCTGCTGCGGTCAAGCCGGAAATAGATGAAGTCGGCCCGGTAGGGGATTTCCCGTGGCGCGACCGGCAGGGCGTTGACGCCGATGCCAGGGAGGTGATGATTGACGAATTGGGCGATGCGCTCGACTGGGCCGATCTTGACCTGGGTCGGGAAGCGGGCGCGCAACAGGTCGGCGGCCATGTCGGCGCGAACCGCCAGAATGAAGGTGGCTTTGGCCAGCAAGGGCCGCTCGCGATCGGTGATGATCGCCACTCGGATGCCGTATTGCCGCTCTTCGATTGGAATCTGGATTGCGGCCTGCTCCTCGACCAGGCTGAGCGAGCGGCGCAACTCGGCCATCAGGGAGCCGAGGGTCTTCTGCAGGTCGTCGTGGTCGTAGGCGGGAAACACCGGCGGCCGGCGTTTAGTCTTGCCGGTAAAGGTGGCCATCTCGCCAGCCAGTTGTACCGCGATCTGGTAGAAGGCTTCCGGATGCAGGTGCTGCATAGTCGCCAGATGGGCGAACAGCGGTTCGAAGCGATTGACGGTCTGCAACCGCAGGAATTGGGCGATGTCCACCCCGGCCCCGCGCGCGGTGCCAGCGCCCGCCACCCGTTCGGCCAGGGCGTCCCCGCGCTGGTGCAGGAGACCGAGCACCTCGGTGACGAAGCCGTTCAGGGTCGGCTGGTTGCGGCAGTCGAGGCTGGGCGGCAGGTAGTCGCCGTCCAACACCACCATCTGGTCGGGTCGCTTCTCCAGCACGCGGACAATGCCGATGCAGGTGTGTTCGCTGAAGTCCTTGGTGTCGAGAAACAGTCGTAAGCGCTGTTCACCGATTTCGACAAAAGCGCTGTTGTTGGCGGTGTCGAAATTGTTGTCGCGCACCTCGCGAGCCGTTGCCCGGTAACGCGCAGCGGTATCTTGAATCTCGCCGCGCTCCACATCGGCCATGCCAGTGCGGCGCAGGGGGAGCGCCAGCATGATCCGGACGCCGCGCACATCGGCGTCGATGTCCAAAGGCGCGGGGGGCGGGTCGTAGTCGGGGATATTGAAAGGAGTGCCGTCCGGCAGCAGTCCCTTGGCGCTGGTGATGGCGACCTTACCCAGTGCCAGCGCTTCGCGGTCCAGGGTCAACTCGCCGACGCCCCAGTCGTAGGGTCGCAGATAAGCGCAGGATTGCCGGACGAGGGCTTCGATGTGCCGATCCTGCTGCTGAAAGTGCTGGGGACGCAGGAACATCCCCTCGGACCACACGATCTTGCTGTACCAACTCATGGTGGCGTTGCTCGTTTCATCGCTTCGTTGAGGGTGGAGGGACCGCAGTTAAATCCTAGCATCCAATTGGCGAAGCGATATATAGATGGGGTGGCGGGAGAGGATTCACTGCTCACTCAGGTGCTGTTCGTAGGCACGCACGAATTCGTTGCCAAACAGTTCGTTGAAATCTTCCTCGGCCTCGTGGACGATCGCCTGGTACTCGCTGGTGAACAGATCCCAGTATTTGGCCTTGCGGTTTACCGGCAGGATGCTGTCGAGCACGGTCTGTTGCAGGCGGGTTTCCAGATTGTGCGGATCGAAGCGTTCGAGCAGGTGGGCCATGGCCGCCCGAACGCCTTCCCAGACTGCGTATTGATGGGCCTTGATGTCCTGAAAGCCTTCGTGGACCGCCTGTTGCGGCGACATGTAGGCGTCCTTCCGTCGAATCAGCAACAGGGCCATGACCATTTCCGGGCTCAGGGGGGTTTGGCCCGGCGGAGTCTTGAGCGGGTTGTTCTCGACGGGGCCGATGGTGGTGCGGTCGAGGCGAAATTCGCTCTTGACGTCGCTGCGGGCTTGCAGGATGTCCATGAGCCCCTGCACGGTCTCGCGGAAAATCGTCCCGAGGTTGGCCAGGATTTCGGGTAACTGGTCGGCGGTCAGCGTGGTGTGAGCCAGACCGGCGCGCTCCAGGAAGATACGCAGCAAATCCTCGGCGCTGGATCCGGATGGTGCGGCGGGGACGACTGGAGCCGGCGGTGGTGCAGCGGGGACGACTGGAGCCGGCGGTGGTGCAGTGGGGACGACTGGAGCCGGCGGCGCAAGCGGATGGGAGGGCCTTGGTTCGGCCGAGGATTCGAGCACCGCGAGTGGCGCGACAGGGTGCGGCGGGGCGGTGGCCTCCAGCGGTGGTATGGCGGTCGGCTGCGGCGCAGCTGGCGGCGCTAGCCACCAGTCTTCGGGAATGAGCGACTCTTCGGGCAGAGGTTCTTGCACCGGCGCTGCGGTGATCGGCAGCGGCGGCTCGGCGCGGTCTGGCGGTGGGGCCGGGGGCGCGAAGGGTTCAGGCAGCGGTGGAACGGGTGTCGCAAAGGGTTCGGGCGGTGGGGCCGGGGGCGCGAAGGGTTCGGGCAGCGGCGGTATTGCGAAATCGGTTTCGGCGGCTGGCGGCGGTATTGCGAAATCGGTTTCGGCGGCTGGCGGTGGTGGCGGTTCGGGGGTGGGCGTTTCCGACACCAGCGCCGGCGGCTCGAAGAAGGCCCGGTCCGGCGCGAGCAGATCGGAAGGCGGTTCGGTGACGACGCCGTGGGCTGGCGCTCCGGGAGTGCGCGGTTGCCCGAGCGACACCTCGCTCATGATATCGGCGAAGGAAGGCTTGGCGGCATCCACCATGCCGCCGGGACGCGGCCCCTCGATGGCGGCGATGTCCGGGCCGAGGAGCGGCGGCGGCATGATGTCGGTCAGCGGACCTTCGGCTTCAGGCTCCTCCGGTTCGGGCTCCATCAGCGCGGCCGCCGACGGCGTCAGGGTCACCGCGATCTCGTACTCGCCCAGGATGAAGTGATCGCCGTCCTTGAGCTTCACGACCTGGTTGCGGTCGATGCGCTCTTGGGAGTTGTTGAGGAAGACACCGTTGGTGCTGGTGTCGGTCAGGAAATAGCTGCCGCCCTGGTGATGGATGGTGCAGTGCTTGCCGGACAGGATGCGTTCCGGGTCCTGCAGGATCCAATCGTTCTGGGCCGAGCGGCCGATACTGATGGCTCCGTCATTGAGGAGCTTGGTGGTTTCCTGACCAGGAGAGAGCCGTTGATAGCTAGTGATGGTCAATTTCAAGGGCATGGCGCAAATCCATCGAGGATGATGCCGCTTTGACCGCCGGGCGGAGTGGATCGAAGCAATGGTTAATCTGCAATATCAATTTGGCTAGTCTATACCGCGAAGGTAGGCTGAGCCAAGCCAAGCTAAGCTATACTCACTTCAGATCAGACCGTGGAAGAGGATCGCGTGGGCGATGAGTGTAATCGATATTGACGGGCTGTTGTGCGATGTGGCCGCCGAAGCGCCCTGTGGCGAGGATCTTGAATACGATCCGAACTTTATCCGTTTGGAAACACTGGCCCAGGAAACCCCGGAACGCCAGTATGGCGGTACCATCATTCCTGCCGAGCCGCCGGATTGGGTTAATGTCAAGAAGACGGCCTTGGAATTGTTTACGCGCACCCGCGATTTGCGGGTGACGGTGTATTTAGTCAGAGCCTTGCTTCACACCGACGGATTGCAGGGTTTTAGCGATGGGTTACATTTGTTGCGTGGCTTGATCGAGAAATTTTGGGAAGGGCTCTATCCAAAACTGGACCCTGATGACGATAATGATCCGACGTTGCGGATCAATATCGTTTCCGCTTTGATCGATCCAGAAGCGACCTTACGCAATATTCGGGAAATGCCCCTGGTCGTGTCGCGAATTGTAGGACGTTTCAGCTTTCGCGACATGCAAATTGCCGCAGGTGTGCTAAAACCAATAGTAGCCAAGGACGATAAGACGCCGCTGCCCGAACAGGCCATGATCGACAGCGCCTTTCAGGATGTGGATCTGATGGTGCTGCGGGATACCGCGCTGGCGCTCGAGCAAATCAAAGTAAATTCCACTGCGATCGAGGCGGTGCTCACCGATCAGGTCGGTATTCTCCAGTCTCTCAACCTGAGCCCGCTACGCGAATTGTCGCAGGAAATGTATGTCATCGTGGCGGGTTGGTTGTCGCGGCGCGGATATGTGGAGCCCTCGTCCGAACCGGAAGCGTCGGAATCGGACATCGAAACCTCCGACTCCGATGCGGGTCAACAGGCAGGTATTGCAAAGGGACCAAAACTCGTGGTGGGCGAACTCAACAACCGTGAAGACGTCATCCGAATGCTGGATAAATTGTGTGAGTATTTTGCCCGCCACGAACCGTCCAGTCCGGTGCCTTTTCTGTTGAAGCGGGCCAAACGACTCATGGACAAGGATTTCATGGAAGTGCTGCGGGATCTCGCCCCAGGAGGGACCGATCACGCCAAGGTGATTCTCGGTCTGGACGAACAGCCTCCCAGTTGAATGGGGGTTGGCATTGCTGCTTTTTCGAGGCTGGAACCGTCGTTTCTGGCAATTGAAGCTGGTATGTGCTGAGTGTAGAGGGTATCGCTATGGCAGAGAGCAGTCAGAAATTCATCGCCCGCAATCGGGCGCCGCGCGTGCAGATCGAGTACGATGTAGAAGTTTATGGCGCAGAAAAAAAGGTGCAATTACCCTTCGTGATGGGAGTGATGGCCGATTTGTCGGGTAAACCAGCCGAGCCCCTAGCGCCAGTCGCCGATCGCAAGTTCCTGGAAATCGACGTGGATAATTTCGACGATCGAATGAAGGCTATGAAGCCGCGCGTCGCCTTCCGGGTGCCCAACACCATCACCGGCGATGGGCAATTGAGCATCGATCTGACTTTCGAGAGCATGGACGATTTCTCTCCCGCTGCCGTGGCCAGAAAGGTTGAAGGCGTCAGGGAGTTGCTCCAGGCGCGCGAACAGCTGTCCAACCTGATGACGTACATGGACGGCAAGACCGGAGCCGAAGAGTTGATCGCCAAGGTGCTCAACGATCCCAGTTTGCTGCAGGCGCTGGCATCGACGCCCAAGCCGCAGTCCCCAGAATCCGCCAGCCCTGCCGAGGAGTAATCGTATGGCCGAAGAAGCCACCTCCGCCGAAGTCAAGTCTCAGTCTGAAGCCGGCGTATTCGAGATCAGCGAATTCGGTTCGCTGTTGCAAAAGGAATTCAAACCGCGCAGCGACCAGGCGCGCGAGGCGGTCGAGGCCGCCGTGAAGACCCTGGCGGCGCAGGCTCTGCAGAACGCCACGGTTATTTCCAACGATGCGCTCCGCTCCATCGAGGGCATGATTGCGACGATCGACAAGAAGCTCACCGAGCAGATCAACCACATCATGCACCATGCCGACTTCCAGAAGCTGGAAGGCGCTTGGCGCGGCTTGCATTATCTGGTCAACAACACCGAAACCGACGAGATGCTCAAGATTCGCGTCATGAACATCTCGAAGAACGAGCTGGGCAAGACGCTGAAGAAGTTCAAAGGCACCGCCTGGGATCAAAGCCCCTTCTTCAAGAAGATCTACGAAGAGGAATACGGCCAGTTCGGCGGCGAACCGTTTGGCTGTCTGGTCGGCGATTATCACTTCGACCATAGCCCACAGGATGTGGAGATGCTGCGCGGAATCTCACAAATCGCCGCTGCCGGCCATACGCCGTTCATCGCCGCCGCCGCTCCCAGCGTCATGCTGATGGATTCCTGGCAGGAGCTCAGCAATCCCCGCGATCTCACCAAGATCTTCCAGACTCCCGAACACGCCTCCTGGCGCTCGTTGCGGGATTCCGAGGACTCGCGTTATCTGGCGTTGACCATGCCGCGTTTCCTGGCGCGGTTGCCGTATGGCTCGAAGACCGATCCAGTCGAGGCGTTCGATTTCGAAGAAGACACCGAAGGCGCGGATCACAACAAATATACCTGGGCCAATTCGGCCTATGCCATGGCGGTCAATATCAACCGGGCTTTCAAATTGTACGGTTGGTGCACCCGCATTCGCGGCATCGAATCGGGCGGCGCGGTGGAAGGATTGCCCACCCACACTTTCCCGACCGACGATGGCGGCGTCGACATGAAATGTCCGACCGAGATCGCCATCAGCGACCGGCGCGAAGCGGAATTGGCCAAGAACGGTTTCATGCCGCTCGTGCACAAGAAAAACTCGGATTTCGCCGCCTTCATCGGCGCGCAATCCTTGCAGAAGCCGGCCGAATACGACGATCCGGACGCGACCGCCAACGCCAATCTATCGGCGCGCCTGCCGTATCTGTTCGCGACGTGTCGCTTTGCTCATTATCTGAAATGCATCGTTCGCGACAAGATCGGCTCGTTCAAGGAGCGCGACGCGATGCAGAAATGGCTGCAGAAATGGATCACCCAGTATATCGACGGTGATCCCCTGCATTCGAGTGAGGTCGTCAAGTCGCGCAAGCCACTGGCGGCGGCCCAAGTCGTCGTGGAGGAAGTGGAAGGCAATCCGGGCTATTACTCGGCTAAATTTTTCCTGCGGCCTCATTATCAGTTGGAGGGGTTGACGGTCTCTCTGCGGCTGGTGTCCAAGCTGCCTTCGGAGAAAGGCGGGGCGGGCTGACGTCCAGTTCAGTCCGGACCAGTGGTCCAGGCTGGGCCGGTCGTTTAGCTGCGGCTCAATGGAAGAATGGAGAAGGGTGTTTCACTTAATATATTGATTTAAATGGAATAAACAAGTTGGCACAGGAAGTGCTTTATGACAAGTGCCCCGCGAAGTTCTCAACAAGCTGCGGCGAATCTGCGAATCCAGCGGGCATCGAATACCGGTCCAAGCGCGAGTGGTGGGGGGCCGGGTGGGTTGAGTGAGAAACCGAATTTCAGCGAGTTTTAGAGAGGTGTGTCATGGCTGTTAGCTTGTTCATGAAGATTGCCGACGTCGAAGGCGAATCCACCAAGAAGGGTTACGAGGGCTGGTGCGAACTGTTGTCCATTGCGATGGGTGGCACCCAATCCGGCACCATGCAAATCGGTGCGGGCGGTGGC
>Ga0208823_1000673_pt1 | contig 28771 bp, 22 predicted proteins | sample AD_UKC075_MetaG_FD_184440 | JGI IMG/M metagenome (GOLD analysis project Ga0208823, IMG submission 184440) | Active sludge microbial communities of municipal wastewater-treating anaerobic digesters from USA - AD_UKC075_MetaG (SPAdes) (version 2) | ecosystem: Engineered > Bioreactor > Anaerobic >... | reverse complement strand
CAACTGGTGCCGCCAACGGATGCAGAAGCCTTGCGTTGATGCAATATTAAAGCCTCAAGCCATGATGGGCCTGAGGCTGTGGTGCGCCCGAAGGGATTCGAACCCCTGGCCTGCGGTTTAGGAAACCGACGCTCTATCCTGCTGAGCTACGGGCGCAGATATAAAAGGATATAATGAGACAATGCCTCACTGGAAAACTGTCCGGCAGGAAAATTTCTGCAAGCAAAAACTTTCTTTAAACCGAAGCGTTTTAATTTTATACTGATTGAGGCGCATTGTCAAGTCTTATACAACATCCGGACGAACAATGGGCAAAATTACCGGCATAACGGCAGAGCAGATCTCTATCCCCTGTTAATTTCAGGCTTCTTTTTGCCGATATCTTAACTGGAATATGCTTTTGGAGGATTGTTATGATTTACGGCAGAAGGATCAGCAGGAAAAGCAGGGAGAAACAAAGTCCCTGTCATGTCAGCAGGACAGCAAAGAGGAATTTTATAAGGCTGTTTATATTCCTTTTTGTTTTGATGGTGATATTCACCCTGATACCGCGTTTTGCCGATGCTGCTCATTACTTTGTATCATATCCCCTCAGCCCGGATACCGACACGAAGGTAAAGCTCCAATGGATGTCGGTTCCAAGCGCCCGGATATACAGGATATACAGAGATGACGGCGGCGGGTCAGGTTTCACACTGATCAAGGAAATAGATGTGGATACGGAGCTGGATGCAACGTCATATACAGACGAAGGCCTTCTGCCGGAGACGACTTATATATACAAACTGGAAGCATATGATGAAAGCATGACAGAGCTGCTCCTCCAGGATGTCACCACGGTGGCTGTGACCTCAGCGATGATACGCCCGTACGGGCTGACTGCCGTGTATGACATAAATTCGAGGCAGGCAATACTTACGTGGAATTGCTCTGCGCTTGCATCAGGAAGCAGGATCCACAGGGTCGAAGGCGGTGCTTCATCGTACAGGGACACAAGCAGCTCAGACTCGACAGAGGAATTGATACTGGGTTCCGGCACTGTCAGATTCACTGTCCAGACACTGGCACTGGCAGCGGGATACGGTTTATCGGAGCCATCAGACCCTGTGACAGTCGTGCCTGTGGCGCCTCCCGTGTTGTCTGCTGAATATGTGAATCAGGATATGGTCAGGATATCGTGGGACAGAAGGACACATATCGGTATTTTTGTGTTGGAGTGTTCAAAATGGGAAGGCTCGTCCTGGGGACAATGGGAGACCATCAATACGACATTGTCTGGCAATTATACGACACATACCGTTGATGCGGGCGGTAAATACAGATACAGACTTAAGGCAAGGGAAGATAAGGGATACAGAGGCTACAGCAATATAACGGAGTATGTGAACAGCCTGGCTCCACCTGCTGACCTTACGGGACAGATAACCGACGCAGACCGCATCGACCTTTCATGGAGCAATCCGCCGGGAAACGACGGCAAGCTCCAGGTGTGGCGAAAAGCCGGAGGAAGCAGCACGTCAGGTCAGTACACTCTTGTTGCGACCCTTGACATCACTGCCGACACGTATTCCGACAGATTCACGATCGAACCCGGCGAAACATATCACTACAGGGTAAATGCCGTCGATGAAACCGGCCATTATTCGTCCTACGCTTCCATCAGCATCATTGCCAAAGCGCCTGCCGCGCCTTCTGCTCTTAGGGCGAATGTTGTTTCCGGAGCAGGTGTGACGCTTTTGTGGAACGACGGATCCAATAACGAGACAGGTTTTATCATAGAAAGATATGACGATAATCAGAAAAAGTTTGTAACCATAGGCACGGCCGCCCCGGATACTACGGAATATACTGACAGTACTGCAGTCCAGGGAAGCACTTACATTTACAGAGTGTTTGCCCATAACGGAATAGGCAGATCCGCCCCATCCAATGAGGTGACTATAACCGCCTGGGATACTGCAGCTCCGGCATCGCTCACAGTAACGCCGGTCTCATCGACGCGGCTGGATCTGACCTGGAGCTATACCGGAACAGAAAATTACAATACTATCATAGAGCGCAAGAAAGGCGCTGACGGCACATGGACGCCTATATTCACCACGGCGGCCGGTGTTCTGAAATACAGTGACACCGGACTGGAACCCGGCACCAGATACTTTTACAGGGTAAGAAAGTCGCTCGGGACGGGCGTCTCCGGTGAACCGTTCCCCGACGAAGCCGGCACGGGAGCATATACGATGCTTCCCACTCCGACACTCACATGCAGGCCTTCATCGGATAACTCCATCCATATCAGCTGGTCTGGTGTAAGTGGTGCGGATGTGGTGATCGAAAGAAAGATGGCCAACGGAAGCTTCAGTCCGATCATGACAGCCGGACCATCCATGCAGGGCTGGTACGACAGCACAGGTCTAGTGCCCGGAGCCTTTTACACATACAGGATAATGGCCAGGACGTCCGTCAACAAATCCCTGTATTCAAAAGAAATCACAGTGCACAATTATTATCTTGAAGCACCGACTGCACTGTCCATATCCATAAAACAGAATTCTGAAATCGAGCTGAGATGGTATGACAATTCGACAGATGAAGCAGGATTCGAGATATGGAGATATACTCATGGAGGCGGGCAGTATGTGCTGTATGCCACTGTAGACAAAAACGTCACCACTTTCACTGATACGAAAGTGGACAAGGGGGTCCAGTACAGCTACAAAGTACGGGCCTATACACAGGGAGGCAGCACATACTCTGAGTATTCCAATGTGGCATCTATCGGTATAGGGCTCATAAATCCGCCTGCAAACCTTCAGTTCGATTATATATCTGAATATCAGGTAATGCTTCGCTGGACAGACACTTCAGATAATGAACACGGCTTTATCGTAGAGCAGAAAATCGGCGATGACGGAGCCTGGTATCAGATCGCATGGGTGTCTGCCAATAAAACCGCCTACGTGGTATCGAATCTGAACAAGTATACGCAATACTATTTCAGGGTCAGAGCATACAACTATTCGGGAAACGTGGATTCGGTCAGCGAAGAGATCCTCGTGTCCACATCCATACCGGCAACACCGACTGATCTGAAGGCCATGACCATATCCGCTTCTCAGATCAGACTGACATGGAAGGACAATTCGGATTCCGAAAGAGGCTTCCGGATCCTGCGCAGCCTTTACAGTGACCGGTACTTCTACCCGGTGGCCATAGTGGCAGGTGACACCACCGTATATAATGACAGCGGCCTGAATGCGGGAACACGATATTACTACAAGGTCGAGGCATATAATGACGTGGGAAGTTCTGCAAGCGATGCGGTTGAAGCCAGGACCAATACCAGGGTGTTCTTTACAGACACAGGCAGCGTACCATGGGCTGAGGATGCCATCGAAAACCTGGCAGGGCTCGGAATAATCAAAGGTGTGACCGATACGCTCTTCATGCCCGGCAACACCATAACCAAAGCCGAGTTTGCTGCAATGACTGTAAGGGCGTTCAAACTGGAAACAGCACCTGTCGGCAGTCTCGCAGATGTGAGGTACGACAAATGGTATTACAGGGAAGTGATGATAGCTGAAAACTTCGGCATAATATCCGGGGATGCCGCCAACAGATTCTATCCTGAAACACCGATAACAAGAGAAGAGATAGCGGTGATGGTATTTAAGGCACTCCAGGCATCGGGCCGGAAATTCAATGTGCACGACAATACTGTCCTTGAGAAGTTCATCGACAAGCACAATATATCGCCCCATGCAGTATCAAGCATGGCCGTACTTGCCGGCGAAGGCATTATGGAAGGACTGCAGGGGAACACGATAGGACCAAAGTATCCTGCAACCAGGGCACAGGCGGCTGTGTTCATTTACAGAGCACTTACCAGGAGTGAACCAGGCGATGAAGAAGCCTTCTGACAAAGGGCAGCCTGCCGTGAACTCAATGACAGGTTTCAAAAAGCTGCAGTCCAAAAGGCTGCAGCTTTCGCATCTGATGGTATTGTCCGGGAGTGTCAGAGTGAATATTGCTTCTTTATTTTTTCCGCATATATGTAATAGTCCCTGTTAGCCAGACAGGCAGCAGCCTCCCTGTCAAGGACCACCATAACTCCGCCGGGATGGAGTTGTATGGCTGAAGCGGTGATCTGCGAAGTGACAGGTCCCTCGATAGCCTTTGCTATAACGTCGGCTTTTTTCTTTCCACTGGCGATCATCATGATATTCCTTGCTTCAAGTATCGTACCGACTCCCATCGTAATCGCGAAATGCGGCATTTGATCTCTGGCTATGCCGGCATTCTTGTAGAAAGACTCATAATTGTCGTCGAGGGTCTCCTTTGCCAATGCCTGGATCCTGGTCCTGGACGCCAGCGATGATCCCGGCTCATTGAATGCCCAGTGGCCATCCCTGCCTATACCGAGCAACTGGAGATCTATGCCGCCGACTCTCTTTATCTCATCCTCATACCAGGCACAGTATTTTTCCGGATCCTTTGTCCTGCCATCGGGGACATGGACATTCTCCTCTTTGATATTGATATGCTTCAACAGCTCTTCATACATGAATCTTGCGTAGCTTTGATCCTGGTTGTAGGGTATTTCAAGATCGATCCCAATACCAAAATATTCGTCAAGGTTGAATGTCCTGACTTCAGAAAAATCCAACCCCTCTTCTTTGTGCATCCTGACCAGTTCCCTGTAAGTGCCCAGTGGTGTGCTTCCTGTAGCCAACCCGAGCACGCAGTCCGGCTTTTTCCTGATGAATTCGGCAATTTTGCCCGCTGCATATTTACTCATTTCCTCATAGCTGTCTCTGATAATGATATCCACATTCCGGCCCCCTTTCAACCTCGGTCCTGATCTGTACCCGACAGTCAAGTTATACGTCTGCCACTTTAATAATAGTTTTTTGCATCTTAATGTGTCAAGAATAAAGTATTGACAGCAGAAACGACAAACGGTACTGAAATGCCCGGGATATATACTGGTAATACTGCCTGTCAAAGGGTATAATGTTATGGAAAGCAAAGGGGCAGACGGCCATACACCCGATGGTGCGCAAGTCCCCTGATCAGGAGAGGAGTGGCTTTGTGACAGGTAAAAAATTACCCGCAAGGGACGAGATCGATGCCAGGTATAAATGGAGGCTCGAAGATATATACGCAAGCGATGATAAATGGGAAGAGGATTTCGCAAAAGTACAGCAGATGTCAGGCAAGATAGCCACCTTTAAAGGCAGGCTCGCTGAAAGCATGGAGATGCTGCTGGAGTGTTTGAGACTCAGCGATGAAATGCAGGCTTTGGCTGATAAGGTTTTTGCATATGCCAGGATGAGGCGGGATGAAAACAATGCCGAACCGAAATATCAGTCGCTGACTGACAGGGCTGTGATGCTTCTGACCGAAGTAAGCGCTTCGACATCTTTTATCGATCCGGAAATCATATCTATAGATGAGGATTTGCTGAAAAAGAGCATCGGGGAGATGGAAGGACTCTCCTTATATAAGCACTGGATCTATGACATACTGAGACAAAAGAGGCATTACCTTTCAGACAGGGAGGAGAGGTTGCTGGCCCTGGCGGATGAAGTCATGGATGCACCCTCCGATATATTCTCCATGTTCAATGATGCCGACATCAGGTTCGGTACCATCAAAGATGAAAACGGAGATGAGGTCGAGGTAACAAAGGGCCGGTATATAAAATTTCTGGAGTCAAAGGACAGGCGGGTAAGGAAGGATGCGTTCCACACGCTTTACAGCTCATACAAGGCCATGAGGAATACTCTGAGCTCATCCCTCAGCAGCAACATCAAAAGGAACAAATTTTATGCCGGTGTCAGAAGCTATGAGTCAAGTCTGCACGCATCTCTGGATAAAGATAATGTACCTGTGGAGGTCTACGACAATCTGATCGATACGGTAAACAAGAATCTCCCGCTTATGCACAGGTATGTGAGACTCCGGAAGAAAGCTCTGAAACTGGACGAACTGCACATGTATGATCTCTACGTGCCCATTGTTGAGCAGCCGTCCAGGCAGATCAGCTATGAAGAAGCACTTGAAACGGTCAAAAACGGGCTGGCGGCACTGGGATGCAGTTATATTGAGGATCTGACAAAGGCGTTCAACTCCGGATGGATAGATGTATATGAAAACCAGGGCAAGACCAGCGGCGCATATTCATGGGGGCCATACCTGACCCATCCATATGTACTGCTGAACTATCAGGGTACCATAAACGATGTCTTCACGCTGGCACACGAGATGGGCCATGCTCTGCACTCGTATTATACGAATAAGACCCAGCCGTATGTTTATTCTGATTACAAGATCTTCGTCGCAGAAGTGGCTTCTACGGTCAATGAATCGCTTTTGATGGACTATCTGCTCTCTGTGACCACGGACAGCAATGAACGGGCTTATCTGCTGAATCACTGGCTGGAGCAGTTCCGTGGGACGCTCTTCCGGCAGACGATGTTTGCAGAGTTTGAAAAGATAACCCATGAAATGATCGAAAAAGGTGAGGCGCTCAATGCCGATGAATACTGCAGGATATACCGCGGGCTCAACGAGAAATATTTCGGCCCTGAGGTGGTTATAGACGATGACATCGATATGGAATGGGCGCGCATACCGCACTTCTACAGAAGCTTCTATGTTTACAAGTACGCCACCGGTATCTCTGCCGCAGTATCGCTTTCGAGACAGATACTGGACGATGGCGTGCCGGCCATAGACCGTTATCTTGAGCTGCTGAAGAGCGGCGGGTCAGATTATCCGCTGGAGCTTCTGAAAAAGGCGGGTGTCGATCTGACGGTACCCAGGCCGATCGAGGATGCATTGAAGACATTTGAAAAAGTGCTGGATGAACTTGAGAAAATGGTCGTATAAGCGGGAATTGCTCAAATCATGAGAATCCCGGGAAAGAAAGGCGGTTGACAATGACGGATCCAAGAATAGAAACACTGGCAAAGAATCTGGTCAATTATTCATGCGGTGTCAGACCCGGTGAAAAAGTCCTGATAGAGACGAAGGGCTATGAGCTGCCGCTGACGAAGGCGCTCGTAAAAGAGGTCTACAAGGCGGGCGGCCTGCCCTTCGTCACGATAAAGAACGACGAGATACTGAGGGCGATACTCATGGACTGCACCGAGGAGCAGGTCAGCCTCATGGCAAGGTTCGAGCTCGACAGGATGAAGGAGATGGACGCGTATATAGGCGTCAGGTATGCGGACAATGCCAGCGAACTGGGCGACGTCCCCGATGACAAAATGAAGCTTTACAGCACGCTGTTCAACAAGCCCGTACATTCGGAGCAGCGCGTGGAGCATACCAAATGGGTAGTCCTCAGGTATCCGAACAGCGCCATGGCGCAGATGGCGGAAATGTCCACTGAAGCCTTCGAGGATTTCTATTTCAGGGTATGTAATCTCGATTATGCAAAAATGTCCAGGGCAATGGACAACCTCGTCGAACTGATGGACAGGACGGACAGGGTCAGGATCGTCGGCAAAGGCACCGACCTGACATTCTCCATCCGCGGGATACCTGCCATCAAGTGCGACGGCCACCGGAACATACCTGACGGCGAGGTATACACGGCCCCGGTAAGGGACTCCGTCAACGGGATCATCACCTACAACACCCCTTCCAGGTACCAGGGCTTCACATATGAAAACGTAACACTGGAGTTCAGGGACGGGAAGATCATAAAAGCGACAGCCAACGATACCGAAAGGATAAACAGGCTGCTCGATACCGATGAGGGTGCAAGGTACGTCGGCGAATTCTCGCTCGGTTTCAACCCGTACATCGAAAAGCCGATGAAGGACACGCTGTTCGACGAGAAAATAAAAGGGAGCTTCCATTTCACTCCCGGCAGCTGCTACGATATCTGCAGCAACGGCAACAAATCCGCCATCCACTGGGACCTGGTCTGCATACAGCGCCCGGAATACGGCGGCGGAGAGATATGGTTCGACGATGTGCTGATAAGGAAGGACGGGGTTTTCGTACTGAAAGAACTGGAACCGCTGAACCCGGAGAACCTGGTATAAGCTTGATACGGGGACGAGGGAAGGCAGGGGACGGTTTCAGGCAGTACCAGGACGCCTGGTGGCAGTGCCGGGACAGTCTTGCCGCAGGAGCGGAAACGGACGGCAGTCCGGAAATCAGCTGCAATGCCAGGTACCAAAACCGTCTCCGCAGATGAGGTCTTATGGAAAACTGGATGATCGGCACAAGATTCATAGTGCTTCTGTACTGCATACTGCGATATTTCCAGGGCAGGATGGAGAATACCGCGCTTGTAGTACTGTTCATGCTGCTGTACATATCTGCAGTCACCACCGCATACCTGCTGAAAAAGACCTCGCTGAAAACCATGTTCCGCATCCTGTCAGTGGCTGTCCTTGCGGTTTCGTCGGCATTTGCGTCCGGATCGTTCCTGCTCCTCATGTCTGCCGACATTTACGAGATCGTATCCGCATACACTGACGACTGGAAAGCCCTGCCGGTTTTTGCCGCTGTTCCGGCCTTTCTGGGCATAGAGTCCGGCGTGCTGACGGAATATGTGCTGACAAGCCTGATGTGCCTGCTTGTGTTCCTCCTTGCGAAAAAACACACCCATGACCTTGGCGTCCTGCAGCAGGCCAACGAGGAACTGCGGGACCGGGCAGACGACCTTGCGGCGAGACTGAGCGCGGGGAGCGAATATGGAGAGCAGCTGCGGTACCTGTCGCAGATCGAGGAAAGGAACACGCTGGCGCAGAAGATCCACGACGAGGTCGGGCATACGCTGGCTGGCAGCATAATACAGCTCGAGGCCGTCAGGCTGATCATGGAAAAGGACGCAAAAAAGGCAGGCGAAATGGTGAGGAACGTGACAGAAAACCTGAAGGAAGGGATGGAGAGCATACGTTCCACGCTGAGGACGATAAAGCCTGCTCCTGAGCAACTGGGGATAAACAGGCTGAAGCTGATCCTGGAAGAGTTCACGCTGAACAACGGGATAGAGACGGAGCTTTCCCACGATGGCAGGCTGGATGTCATTACTCACCTGCAGTGGAACATCCTGACCGACAACATGAGGGAAGCCCTTACCAACTCGCTGAAGCATTCCTCGGCGTCTGCCGTTAGGGTGAAGATAGAGGTGATGAATAAAGTCATAAAGATGGAAGTCAGGGACAACGGGAAAGGCGAAACTGTCATTAAAAAAGGGATGGGGCTTGCCGGCATGGAAGAGAGGACCGGGGTGGCGGGCGGCAAGCTGATAATCGACGGATCCGACGGGTTTTCCGTGATAACGCTGCTGCCGGTGGAAAACGATCCGGGAAGCCGGGAGGCGGATGACCAGCCGTGAAAAGAGCCGCGGACAGTTATTCAGCTATTACGGTACAGGAGGAGCCTATGGCGATCAGGGTATTGATAGCCGACGATGACGCGCTGATAAGGGAAGGACTCAAGATAATACTGCAGAGCGATGACCGCTTCGAGGTGGCGGAATGTGTCGACAACGGACGCAAGGCGGTGGAATACTGCTGTGCTCACCAGGTGGACGTCGCGCTGCTGGATGTCAGGATGCCGGTGTTGGACGGCCTCGAGGCTGCCAGGGAGATCTCTTCGAAAACGGCGACAAAGGCGCTGATACTGACCACTTTTGACGACGATGACTTCATAATAAACGCGGTCAGGTACGGCGCCAGGGGGTACCTGCTGAAGAGCAGTCCGCCCGCGCGGATAATGGATGCCATCAGGATGGTCCATGACGGGGGCACGGTAATGCAGGATGTCGCCATGGATATCATAAAGGACGAGCTTTCATCCGGAAGGAAATGCGGGATACCGGAAGGGATACTGACCGAACGTGAGATGGAAATCGCCGGGCTGGTGGCAAGGGGGCTTTCGAACAAAGACATCGCGGCCAGGCTGTTCATGTCGGAAGGGACCGTGAAGAATTACATATCCTCGATCCTGGCCAAAACAGGGCTCGGGCACAGGACGCAGCTGGCCGTGTATTACCTTACGGGCGAGAAAGGAAACGGGACATAGAAAAGGGACGTCATAATAAAAACATTACTTTAGTCATATAAACCTGTGACCTTTTGTACTAACAAAAGGAAGCGGGTTTTTCTATAATATGGCTGCAGAGGATAATATGGCAGAAGCGGAGGTGTAGTGATGACGATCGTCAAAATGGACCAGGTGACGAAGAAGTTCGGCGATGTTACGGCCGTCGACAAGGTGTCGCTCGAGATAGAAGAAGGCGAGATATTCGGGCTGCTTGGTCCCAACGGCGCGGGCAAAAGCACCGCCATAAATATGATCACAGGGCTGCTGAGTATTGATAAGGGCAGTATCAGCATATACGGGAAAGATGTCAGGAAAGACAAAATGTCGACCAAATCCTGCGTGGGTATAGTTCCTCAGGACATAGCGATCTATGAGGACCTGACCAGCCTGGAAAACGTGAAATTCTTCGCCAGCCTTTACGGCCTCAGGGGGGAAATGCTTGAGGAAGCCGCGCTGGAGGCTCTTGAGTTTACGGGGCTGTCTGAAAAAAAGAACCAGTTCCCGAAAAGTTTTTCAGGGGGCATGAAGAGAAGGCTCAACATAGCCTGTGCCATTGCCCACAAGCCGAAGCTCATCATAATGGACGAACCTACCGTCGGCATCGACCCGCAGTCCAGGAACCACATCCTGCAGTCGGTGAAGAAACTCAACGAGATGGGCAGCACGATAATATACACCAGCCACTACATGGAAGAAGTCGAGGAGATATGCACCCGCATTGCCATCATGGACCGCGGCAAGGTGATAGCCCTCGGAACATGCGATGAACTGGAAAACATGATAAATGACAAGGATGTGGTGGTGGTTACGATAAGCGAACCGGCTTCAAGGGTCGATGAGAAAAGCATCAGGGAAATACCGGGAGTCGAAAATGTCGATATCGGGGAAAACACGGTAAAAATCACAAGTGCCAGGGAAGTCACCAACCTGGACAGGATAATACAGTATTTTATACAGAATAACTTCACGATCAAAAGCGTGGAGAGCAAGACGCCTGACCTGGAAACCGTGTTCCTGTCCCTGACGGGAAGGAAGCTCAGGGACTGAAGGAGGTGGACGGCAGGTGACGATACTGAGGATCATAGCCAAGGAAATAAAGCAGCGTATCCGGGACTATAAAACGAATATACTGATGGTGCTCTTTCCCATGGTCCTTATCGTGATACTGGGAGCGGCTTTCAGCAGCGTTTTCGAGAATGGCATCGAAATAGGGGACATCAGCGTACTGTACACGATCGATATCGAAGGCGGCGACCCAATATTCGAGAACGCTTTCGGCACCTTCCGGCAGTATATGTCGGACGGGATGGGGGTGCAGTTCGAGGAAACGTCAGATTTCGAAAAAGGCATCAGGGATGTGGAAGGCCGCAGGTTCACGGCATATCTCCATATCACGGGCCGTCCGCTGCGGATAGACATGTACAGGAATGAAAACTCGGGATTCAAATCGGGGATAGTGGAAAACGCGGTGGCATCCTTTCTTGACTCATATGCGGCAATCAATGTCGTGGTCCGCAATGATCCTGCCGACCTTTCCGAAATGCGGCAGCCGGACGATACCGGCGGTGTCAGGGTCACGGCCCTTGACCGCAAAAGACAGCCAGGCTCCACCGATTACTATGCCGTGACCATGCTCACGCTGATCCTGATGTATGCTTCACTGACTGGATTCTGGTGCATAAGGTCGGAAGTCGACGATAAGACCGGCGCGAGGGTGCTCTGCGCACCCGTCCGCAGGTACCAGTACCTGACCGGCAAGATACTCGGCAATATTTTCGTGACCATCATACAGGGTTTTGTCGTCCTGCTGTTCAGCAGGCTTGTGCTGAAGGCCGAATGGGGTGAAGACATGTTTACCGTGGCGGTCCTCATAATCACGTATTCGATCATGACCGTCAGCCTCGGAGCGGCGCTGGCTTTCATACTCCGCAGCGCAGAAATGGCCAGCGGCCTGCTTAATACGATCATACCGGTGTTCGTGTTCCTGGGCGGAGGCTATGTGCCCCTGTACGCCCTTGGCGATACGATCTCCAGGATATCTGTCGTCTCCCCTGTACGGTGGGTAAATTCAGGCCTGCTGGACCTGATATACGAAGGCAGTTACTTCGATGCATACATTTCAGTAGCCATCAACCTGGGCTTTTCAGTACTGTTCATATCAGTGGCTGCACTGCTGTCGGGAAAGAGGAGGGATGGATATGAGTAACCTGTGGCTTCTCATACTCAACAACCTTAAAGTGACATTCAGGAAAAAGGGAAACTTGGTCACATACATCTTCCTGCCGCTGTTCGGAGTGCTGTTTTCAATGCTGATCCACAGCACTTCCGGTGCCAGTGTCCTCAGGATAGGCTTCACGGACCATGACCGCGGCGCGGCATCGCTGGTATTGAGGGAGAAATTCGAAGCTTCCGGGGATTTCTCGGTTTCCGACCTGGACGAAGATGAAATAAACAGGAAACTGCTGGATTTCGATCTGGACGCCGCGGTGATCATCCCACGGGGTTATACTGAAAGCGTCCTCAGCGGGAATGCCGCCGAAATAGAGGTAGTTTCGCTGAAAGGCAAGGAAACGACGGCATGGGTGGAACAGCTGATATACAGGCATTCTGCTTCCATGTCGATATTTGCGGCAGCGGCCGGCGGCGATGAAGCGGCCTTTGAAAGCATGCTTTCGCAGTCCGGGGACAATGCTGTTGAGTTCAATGTCATCAGCACCGCGGATAAAAACGTGGAAAAGGCGATGACAAGGACGTCTATGGGCTTTTTGATAATGTTCGTGATGCTTGGTTCCGGGTTCACATCGATGATCGTGCTGAAGGAAAAAAGGGAACGCACCTACCACAGGATCTGTTCGGCGCCCGTAAGCTCCAGGCAGTACATTTTCGCGAATTCGCTGACGGGGCTGTTCATCTGCATGATCCAGATCACGATGGTACTGCTGATGATGAAGTTTGCGCTCGGCATAGATACGGGGGTAAACGGCCTCCATCTGTTCATCATACTGCTTATGTTTGCATTCGTGGCAGTCGGCACAGGATTGCTCATCACCGCGTTTTCCGGTTCGTCGTACATGGCCGGGACGCTCAACACGCTCGTGCTGACGCCTACCTGCATGCTGGGAGGGTGTTACTGGGAGCCTGAGCTGATGCCTGATTTCATGCAGAAAGTCGGGTACTTTACCCCACAGCGGTGGGCAATGGACGCGATAGGCAGGATGCAGTCCGGGGACCCGTTCCGAAGCATCGCGATGAACTTGCTGGTACTTGCTGCGTTTGCGCTGACATTCATGCTCATTGCGGCATTCAGGCTGTCCAGGGCCGACAATGTGCAGAGGTTCGTTTAGGGGACAGTTCTTGATTTTCGGGGACGGTCCTTCAAAAGGAGGGACGGTTCTCAACTTTCTGTACTCAGGGGGACGGTTACCAGGTTCAGACACTGGATGGACGGTTCTCAACTCTCTGTACTCAGGGGATGGTTCTCAGGTTTAGACATTGAAAGGACAGCTCCCGGGTCAAAGCCGCGCGGCCTGACTTTCCCGGAACTGTCCCTTATTTGAGAACCGTCCCCCTTTTTCGATCGTCTCAGTTTCAGAGAACTGTCCCCTATTGGTCGAAATATTTGATATCCAGAAGCTTTATGATGCCCAGTTCATCGTTTATCGTATAAAGGTATCTTTTAATGGCCCTGGATTCGATTATCAGCTTCCTCAGATCCGCATAGCTGTCCCGGGAATAGTCCAGCACTTTGATCTCGATGACCGGACTGCGCTTTTCGATGGCCTCTGCCAATACTCTGCTGAGGGAAGCAGTGCCTTCAGCTGTCAGGCCATATCTGTGATAATAGTTGTTCCGGGTGCTGACGCATCTGGGATACTGTGATCTGTCCCACTCACAGAATTTCATCATTTCGAGGTCTGTCAGATTGAAATAGCTGTAAGCCGGTACCTCAATGCCGTCATCGGGCAGCGAATCATTATTGGTCACGTCAAGGTGATAGTATTCGCCGTCGATTTTGACGATATTCCAGGCATGTCCTTCGCCACTGCTTACAGAACTTCCCGCAACAGTAATGCATTCGATGCCTGCCAGGTCACACAGAAGCTTCATGGCTTTTGCATATCCCTCGCACACTGCATATCCCAGGACCAGACAGCCGTATTCCTCAAATGCTTCATCGGAGAGTGTATTCTGATGATAGTTTTCAAAATCGTACTCTGTATTTTTTATAATGTAATCGTGCAGTATTTTTTCTTTTTCAAAATCTGTCATATCCACGGATATATGTTCGGCAACGATGAGTCTGGATTTGTCGAGGGCGGCTTTTACCTTTGCTCTCTTCGACGTGTATTTGGCTTGCGATTCCCTGTATGTAACCGTCAGCTTCATAGATCGCATATTGCATTCATATTCCCACGCCTTTACGAAATAAGGTACCCCTGATATATCTTCGGCTGCTTTAAGGGCTGTGTCGAAGGCGGGTCTGAACTCTTTGGCGATATCACCGCCGAAGCCGCTGACATCCAATTCGAGGATCGTGGTATGGTTTATGAGTGTTTTCGTGATGATCCTGATCAGATCATCTGCATTATTGATAACATAGCCATAGCTTGTCCGGCTGGGAAGAAAGGAAAGAACGTCTCCGTACCGCCTTTCGAAGTCTGAAGGATATAAGCCCAGCAGTTCTGCTGCAGGTCTGAAGACTGCCTTGTCAGTATCGACGAGCTTTTCGATGAGTGTCCTGGAGGAGCCCTTCGGCTTAACAGTCAGCGCATTATAGGAAAAAGCAACAAGATCACTTCTTAAAAAATCAGGACTATTCTTCAGCCTGTTTGCTTCTGTATAGGACAAGATCCCTATTGCCGCAGCTTTATCCAGCGCCTTGCCATACTGAAAATCCTCACCGTCTGTATATCCGATGGAACGGAGCACCATGGCCGCATATTGATTTGCCGACAGCGGATCGCGGGCACCGAAGGTATCACTGCTTTTTCCGTTGATGATCCCGTTCTGGTATGCATATCCGACATAGTTATCAGCCCAGGGCTGCACATCTTTGAACGGATGCCTGCAGACACCCTGCCTGGCCGGATATTCTTTGCCAAGAAGGCGCAGCAGCATAACCAGTCCCTCTGTCCTGGTGGGGACGCGGTCAAGCTCGAATTCGTCCGGTTTGGTAGCCAGAAGCCCTAAAATCTTCAGATCGATGGCTTTTTCGTAATTTGAAGAGGAGACTGCCGAGGTTTCTGCAGGCAAAGCAGGAAGAGCCTGTTCCGGTGCGGATGCTGCACCCGACGGCAGGGGCATGATCAGAGCTGTTATTGCAAATATCAATACAATTACTAAAGGTTTTGACTTCAATGATTTATACTACCCTCACAAAATATTCCGACCAACCGGGTACAGTGTATTCCGATGGTCTGTATATCTGTTACGCTACATCTATTCGATAAACACGAATAAAAAACCGGGGTTCTTTCGACAACAGCCCAAATTTTACAAAATATCATTGCCAGCAGTAATATTATAGCCGATTATGCAAAAACATGCAATATATGGGCGATAAAGACAACAGATGGCTGTTGCGCTTGAAGTCAACCGCTTCTGTTGGGGATCAGACTTGTAACACTTCTTGCCGCATTATCTCTGAACCTGTCGATAAATGATGTCACATAGCCGCATATGTCGAGATTTCTGTCAGTTATAAGCGGTGTCAGGTCCATGGCATAGGACAATGCATCTGAAGTATCGGCAGCATCGTATTTATGGAATGTGGCATTGGCTGTCCTCCTGGCAGGTGCCGCCAGATCATATCTTTTGCCGCCGGTTATCTGTGAATCGAATACACCTATCAGTGCAGCAGAAATGTTTGGATAAGCCGAAACGTCGAACACCACTTTATCTTCATCACAAAGCCAGTCAAGACTGCGCCATACCTCGCAGCCGTACAGCTTTTCAGGGTGCAGGTCATCAGGAAGCTCCCTCAGGGCGCAAATCACTCTGAGAGCCGCTGCCACATGGGTCATATGCTTGTCCGCAGGATTGTGGGTATATATGAACTGCGGCCTGGCAGCTTTTATTATCTCCATGAGTTCAGAGACAACGGTGTGATCATCTCTATCCCTGATATTGCTGCTTGGGTGTTCAAGGATTATCAGGGCAGAATAGTCACCTATGACTGCAGCCTTTTTCTGCTCATGTTTTCTTATCTCACGCATCTGTTCATCGGTAAAGTTCTGATACGGACCGCTCCTCGGGCTGCCTGAACCGTCTGTGAGTACGACGGCAGTGAACCATTTGTCCTTTTTTCCAAAGCACCGGGAAATGCCGTCATATGCCATGATCTCTATATCATCCTGATGAGCAGACACAGCCAGATGTGTGGTTCTTGCCAAGGCTTCTGACACCGGTGTGCCGTCCGGGACAAAAACCTTTGCCCGCATTTCATTCAGCATATCATCCCACCGCACTATTATTCTTAACTGCCTTTATATTATAGCATAAACCAATGGGATTTACCGGGAAAGCTGTGGTGACACTCAGAGGAAAAGGTATGGTGACACTCTCCTCTGCAAGAGCTGTCTCCCTCCGGCTGAGAAGCGTCACCATGCCTGCTCACCTTAGTCGGCGGCTCGCCGCAATATTGAATTATTCCTTGTAATACCCGTCGCCTTCTCTGCCGAAAAGGCAAGGGAACAGCAGGATTATGACCAAAATGATAATGATGATCCAAATCCAGTTAGTTCCGAAACCGCATCCAAAGAGTCCGCCTCTTTCATTTTCTGCCATATCGCACACCCCCTTCATTATTTGAAAAGCCTGGCTATTCCACTATGCCGATATCGTCTCTTGAGTAAAAACCTCTGTTGTTTGTAAACAGCAGGAGAAACAGAATGATGAAGAACAATAATGCGCAGTCATCGAATATGTTGCCAGCAAAGCCTTTAGACATCGTAATCCCCCCTTGTCTATCGTGTTGGAACCGTGCTGTCGTTATATCATATTCAGGGCTGCATCCATGTGTTACTTGCAAGGCACATTTCAGCCCGTCCCGGTGTCGGCGGACAAAAGTGAAACCACCCTTTGCGGGTGGCTTCACCAGGAGTCATGTATTGCAGCCGATCCTGCCCCTGATAATGTTGTGATCCCTTATGCCGCTATTAATAGAAATCCCTGTTGTCAAAGAACAGCAGCAGGAAAAGAATAATAAAGAACAAAATCGCGCAATCATCGTTAAAAAACTTACCGCATCCTCTTTCTGCCATTATGGTAGGCCTCCTTTCGACCAATGAGTTGACATAAATTTATACCGCTAATTCAATTTATTCTTCTTTCGTGCAAAGTGTTACTTGTCTGACCAGAATCTGTCGGCGGGTTTGCGATGCTGTCGTCAATATCATTATATTAACGGAGCACTTACTCGGTGACAGAATGAGGATGCATATGCGGTGACAGCGGCAATACGCCGGGGCCGCGAATCTTCCAAATATTCAGCATTTGTTATATAATTTAATTGTCTGATAACAGGTTGCATCATGGAGGTGTGTGATGGAATTGACAGAGGGCATTGTCGTCACGATGAGACATTATTCCATGATTAATGTGTTCAGCAGCATAGTCGACGAAATCAGGGATGATAAAATCATTGTAAAGCTTCCGAGGGAATGCCAGAAGGCAACCTTTCAGGAAGGCGATCCTCTGGTCACAGCCTATGAGCTGGAAGAAAAAGCAGTTATAAAGGGTGGACGGATCGTTGGCTATGAAAGGGATGCAGGACTTCTGACCTACAGAGAGGATGTGCTTGACGAAGGAAGCAGATTGCGGTCCTATGAGCGATTTCCTGTTTCACTGTATGCGGATTACAGAGTAGTGGAAACAATGAGCAACAGGAAATACTTCGCATTGGTGAAGGACATCAGTGATTACGGCCTGATGGTGTATTCAAAGGAAGAGCATTTCAAGGGACATAAGCTGAACATGGATATCTACCTTTCAAGGGATATACTCTCCCTTACAGCGGAAATAGTCAGGAAAGTCGATCGCGGCGATTACTACGAATACGGGCTCAAGATAAGGCACAACGGGCCTGTTGTCTTCAACCAGATCAAAAACTTCGTCAGAAAAGAGCAGGAAGAGCTTATCGGAAAGTATTCAAGATAGTGCCTGCCGTAGTATTTTGCCATTCCAGCGCAATATTACTGGGAAAATATGAAAATAGGAATTGACAGAAAGTGAGTCTGCCCATATAATATAATCACAACCAAAATCTTACAAAAATAATTGTAAATGTAAGTAATGGGGGTGGTGAATTGGGGAGGCTCAGTCTTGTTATAGCTGATTATGATGCTGAATATATTCGGAATTTAGAAAAATATCTAATACTGAATTATCCCGGGAGATTTGGGCTGACATCCTTCTCATCATCCCATACACTGTGTGAATTTCTCGAAAGTCAGGCCTCTGCGGACATAATCCTTGTGAACAGTAGTATATATGAGGACAGGATCGAACAGTACGACCGGGGGCTGGTACTGCTGCTGGCGGAAAACGGCTCCGGGCCTGTTCCGCAATGTCCGGGTGCGATCCGAAAATACCAGCACGCGGACAGACTGGTATCTGAACTGCTGAGACTGTATACGGCCAATTCGAGCAAGGATCGCCTGGTGCCGGGACGAAAGAACACATGTATCATCAGCGTCGTATCGCCTGCCGGAGGAGTCGGAAAAAGCAGCATTGCTGCAGGCTGCAGCATGATGTGTGCCGGCAGGGGGCTCAGGACATTTTATCTGAACCTGGAGGATATCGCTTCGACGGCCAATTTCTTCAACGGCGAATCAAATCAAAGCTTCTCCAATGTACTGTACCATTTGAAAGGCAGCTCCAACCTGTGGCTCAGGCTGGAGTCGGCTAAATGTTCAGATGCCAGGAATGGGGTACATTTTTTCAAGCCTGCTGAAAGCGCACTGGAAATGAATGAATTCGAGAAACAGGATGCTGTACGGCTGATCAGGGAGTTCAAATCAAGCTGCGTATACGACATGGTATTCGTTGATACTTCCCCGGGGCTCAGTGAAACGAATACAGTAGTTATGAGTCATTCCGACGTCATTTTGCTCGTGCTGACTCAGGATCCCATCATGGAATCAAAAGCCGACATTTTCAGTAAAGGGCTCGCCTTGCTGGAGTCCGGATGGAAGTCTGGGCTCACGGACAAGCTCCTGCCTGTCGTCAATTTCTCATCCGGATCCGCCGGCTGCATATCTGTTTGCGGATACAGACCGGCTGCGGCAATACCTGACAAGTCCGGACCACGCGGTAGGTTTGGGGCTGGCGAGGCTGTCAGAGATGTTTCATTTCTTGCAAGTCTGAATGGGATTGTGGATCAAATACTGGCAGGGAGGCAACTGGCTGGCATTCCCGGAGAGGGAGGTGGGTCTGTTGCTTGAAACGGCTGATCTCGAAAAGGCAGGGAGCTTGCAGAGTATAGCGGCGGGCGACAGGGAACTGGCAGAAGAAATAAGGGCTGAGATCGCCCAGGGGCTGGACAGGACGAAGGATATCGATGACGATGAACTGATGGAAATGGTGACAGAGGCGGTTTTCCGCAGGTCGCAGATATCATGGCTCAATATCGCACAAAAACGTGAGCTGGCTGATACGGTTTACAATTCCATGCGAAGACTCGACATACTCCAACCCATGCTGGATGACAAGGGCATTACCGAAATAATGGTGAACGGGCCGGATAAGATATTCATAGAGCGTGCAGGCCGGATAGACAGGGTGGATGCAAGTTTTGACGATCAGCAGAAGCTGGAGGATGTCATCCACAATATTGTTTCACGGACCAACAGGACCGTCAATGAGGCATCGCCCATAGTCGACTTTGTCCTGCCGGACGGGTCCAGAGTGAATGTGGTGCTCAGGCCGGTAGCACTGAACGGGCCGATAATGACGATACGAAAGTTTCCTGACGATCCCATGACCCTGGAACAGTTGACAGAGACGGGCTCATTGAGTGTTGAGGCTGCTGAAGTGCTGGACTGCCTTGTGAGGGCCAAATACAACATATTCATCTGCGGAGGTACCGGCAGTGGAAAAACAACATTCCTCAATGCGCTTGCAGGGAGGATACCCCCTGATGAGCGGATCATCACCATCGAGGATTCAGCGGAGCTTCAGATAAAAGGGGTGGACAATCTAGTCAGGCTTGAGACAAGAAATGCCAATAGTGAAGGGAAGGGCAGCATCACCATCCGCGACCTGATCAGGACGTCTCTGCGCATGAGACCTGAGAGGATAATCGTAGGTGAAGTCAGAGGGGAGGAAGCCCTTGATATGCTGCAGGCTATGAATACCGGTCATGACGGTTCATTATCCACCGGTCATGCCAACTCTGCCGAAGACATGCTCAAGAGACTGGAGACGATGGTTATCAGCGCTTCGCCCATACCTTTGGACGCAGTGAGGCAGCAGATCTCCTCAGCAATCGATATAATGGTGCATCTTGGCAGGCTGAGGGACAAGACGAGAAGAGTCCTTGAAATATGTGAAATATCAGGCTTCAACGATGGTCGGATCCTTCTGAACCCACTTTTTGTGTTTAAGGAAACAAGGACATGTGACAGTGCTGTCTCCGATATATGCGAAGAAGTCGCGGATACCGGCAGATCAAAAACAGGATCCGCCGGTGACCGGACAGAAGACGGTTCGTTTGTGGCAGGAAGCCTTAGCTGGACCGGCAATATGCTCGTCAGGACATACAAGCTGAAAATGGCGGGTATCCGCTGCAGATTAGGCGGTGATATCTAGTGCCGGATTACAACACTTATGTCATGGGGATAAAGCAAAGGATATTTTTTATATCGATAGCGGCATCAGTTATTTTTGCTGCAGGCTTCCTGTTCTACAGAAGTGTTTTGATATCGCTGCTCCTTACACCGCTGGCGCTGCTATACCCGAAGATAAAGACGAAAGAAATAATAAAACGAAGAAAAAGGGAACTGAATATACAATTCAAGGACCTGCTGTATTCCCTCGCTTCGTCTGTTTCAGCCGGCAAAACCATCGAATCGGCCTTCAGGACAGCGCTCGACGACCTGTCCGTGCTTTATCCGGAGCCGTCTGCATATATACTTGCAGAAATCAGGAACATAATAAGCAGACTGGATACCAATGAGACGCTTGAATCCGCACTGTTTGAATTTGCCGGACGCGCCGGGCTCGAGGATATCGACAACTTTGTCAATGTCCTCAATATCAGCAGGAGGACCGGCGGCAATGTAGCTCAGATAATAAGGAATACTTCATCGATCATCAGTGACAGGATAGAGGTCAGCCAGGAAATCGACATGATGCTGGCTGAACGCAGATTCGAACAGAAGGTGCTCAATGCAGTGCCGGTGTTCATGGTTGCACTGCTGTCTGTCAGCGCAGCGGAGTATATGCATCCGGTTTTCAACACTGCTGCAGGGAGAGTCACGATGACTGTCGCCCTGGCAATGATGGCGGCAGCCTGGTTCATATCTTCAAAGCTGAATGATATCAAGCTTTGATCAATATTGGCCGGCCCGGGATGCTTTCCGGTCCCCGGTGAAAACAGTGTTGAGAGGTCTGACATGGCTGTTTTTTTCACAATTTCGGTCATTATCTTCGCGATGCTGCATTTTTTATCAAAAGACAGATATGCAGATACCGTAAGTATGCTGGATAAAAAAGAATATCCGATGAAGGAGTTTTTGCCAGCAGGCTTGTTTATCCTTGATACTTTCAAGCACAGCTACAACACAGGTTACGACAGGAGGGTGGCCTTGGCGGTCACTGAGCTTTACGGACACAGGAAAGCCCTGCTCATGCTTCGTGTACACTGGGGGAACAAAATATCTCTGGCGCTCCTGGCTTTGCTGTTTATCGGTTTCGTGGGAATGTTTACCGAGATCGATGGAGGATATCTGTTTTTTTGCGTACTGATACTGGCGGCCGTTATTGTACTCAGTGACAGGGAGTTGAATGAGAAGGTCAAAAAGAGACGTCAGTCAATCCAACTTGAGTTCCCGGATTTCGTCAACAAGCTGACATTGCTGGTCAATGCGGGGCTGACCGTATCAAAGGCATGGGAGAAAGCTGCATTTGACGCTGAACGGCAAACCCCTCTTTACAAGGAGCTCCGCATCGCGGTTCAGGCTGTCAGGGCTGGCGCATCCGAGTATAAGGCATATGAAGAATTTGCAAAGAGATGTCATGTCCCGGCAGTCACCCGTTTTGTGACCGTGGTATTGCAAAACATCAGGAAAGGAAATTCCGAACTGGTTCCTGTATTGAGGCTTCTGGCGGACGAATGCTGGGAAATGCGGAAGAACACGGCAAAGAAATTCGGCGAGGAGGCCTCGACAAAGCTATTGCTGCCAATGATGCTCATGTTCATTGCTATCCTGCTGATAGTCGGAATGCCGGCTGTTCTGGCGCTGAGAAATATATGAGGATTGGAGGTGATCCGATGAACAAGTTGGTCAGGTGTTTCCTGAGCGAGGAGGATGGCCTCGGAACAGTGGAAATAGTCGTTATTATCGCTGTTCTTGTAGGCATTGCGCTCATATTCAGGGATGCGATCATCAAATTTGTCACTGACATAATGAAAAGCGTTTTTGCGAGTGATTCCATAACAACCGATGTACAAAGTGAACTGATAAGACAGAATAACCAGATCAACTGAGAAGGCTTCAAGTAAAGGCTGTACCTGCTAGGTGATATTTTGGGGGAAATTTATCATGTCCGAAATTGCTGGAGAAACTATAAAAGAACTGGAATTCATATACGAAAGCGATGCCGCATCCAGTTTTCTTGTGATCAGGTGTGCCGGAAGAGTTATAGAGTACCAGGCCGCCATGCTTGAAAACAATGATATAGGATATATCATTCCGGTAGAAATGGTCAAAAAAGAAAATGTCAGCTGTTTTTACTGCAATATAACCTCACAGATACCGCTCTCGCTATATCTGAAGAGAAACAAGCTCAGCAAGGAGGCATTCCTTAAGCTCATCCTGAACATATCCGTATGCATCGACAATTCAGCGGGATACCTGCTGTATCCGTCCAACTTCCTGCTGAAGCCCGAGTTTATCTATGTCGACCCCGGAACGCTGGATGTTATGATCGTATACATACCGGCAGAGTTCCGGCAGGATGATTCAGGCTCATTACAGACACTGGTGTCTGAACTGCTGATGCAGCACATAAATGAGGAGGACTTCTGCACCGGCAACCTGGTCCAGCGTATATTGTCGGAGGTCAAAAGCGAGGCCTTCAGTATCAGGGGGCTGATGGCGCTTATAAATGAACTGTTGTACAAACCGGATCCAAAAGAAACACCTGTACCGATATACGATCGGGAAATTTGTATGAAAACACTTGAAGAAAATAGAGAAAAATATAAAATAGAGGAAAAGAAGGAAGTTGCGGAGAATGACAGGCAGAAAAAGTCATTATATGCCGTTGCTGTCGTGGCATTGCTGCAGCTTGTAATGGGCTGTGTAATATATATGTGCCGCGGAATGATCGCCGGTACAGGTAAGGATGCATTAGCAAATTACGCTGCCGTGGCACTGATAGTCCTGGCGATTGAAGTACTGATCTTCAGAAAACTGCAGGTGATGAAAGTGTTCAGCGTCAGAGATACAGGCGGTGAAGCCCAGGATAGGGACTGTGGAAAGGCAGCCGGACAGCAGGACAGTGACCGAAGGCTGGAGACTATGGGACAGATAACAGATCAGATACGGGCAAATCGGAAGGGGCCAAAGGATTACAGCAGTCGCCAGGCGGTCACCGCAGATGAAACAATGGTGATCCCAAGTGGAGCAGCCGGAGTTCATGGACGCGGTCCGGAAAAAAGGAGCATGGCACATTCTGCAGCATCCTGGTTAACGGGAGCAGGCAGCAGTTTGCCTGAAACTGACGAAACACCGGTTGATGAGAAAGCGGCGTGTTTTACTCAGAAAACGGAGATACTTGGTACCCGAAATGAAGACGAGTTCGTATTGGTAAGCAGGAACAGGCATACTGAGGATATAGTCATCGACAGAAATGAATTTATTGTAGGCAGACTTGCCGGGCATGTAGATCACATCCTGTACAACAATGCTGTCGGAAAGCTTCATGCTGAGTTCATACTCAGGAATGGACGCTGCTATGTCAAGGATCTGAATTCCATGAACGGCACCTTCATAAACGGTAAGAGAATAGAAAGCAATAAGGAGATCCTTTTGAAAAACAATGACGACCTTCGGCTGGCAAACTGTGAGTTTATCTTCAGATGCGGATACGATCAGGAATACGATAAACCAGATAATGATAAGGAGGCGGGAAAATGTATGACAGACGAATTGTGTGGCATGGGAAGCCTGTTGCAAGAAAATGTACTGAGATCATTCTGACAGCGCTGTTTTTTACAATGCTGGTGCTGTTCGTGCCGACGCGCGCAGATGCCGGTGAAACTACACCCGTATATGAAAATGAAACGGCCTTCAGGATAAAGCCTCTGCAGGACAGGCTTGCAGCACTGGAACAGGAAGAGATAGACGGTATACTGGCCGCATACGGAGACATGAACTCCCATTGGAGCCGCAATGAGGTCGGGATGTTGTCCCTGATCGGCATAGTCAATGGCTATAATGGCATGTTTTACCCCAATGATCCGGTCCAGGTCGACCAGTTTCTCAAGATGACGGTCAGATCGATGGGGTTTGCACCGGGAGAGAACACGAAGTACTGGGCTCAGAATTATATAGATATAGCTGTCGGGCAGCAACTGATATCGGAAAATGAGTTTGCCGATTACAAACGCCCCATCACACGCGAGGAGGCAACCAGGATCATAGTAAAGGCAACTCTGCTGAAAGAGGAATTCCCGTATAACGATCCCTATAATAATCCGGATAATCTTGTCCGGTCAAAGATAAAGGACTATGCACACATAAAGGACGAAAACAAGCAATATGTACTGCAGTCCTATGAAATCGGACTTATCAGAGGAACGGGCGACCGGTTCAGGCCTGCGGATACGCTGACACGTGCGGAAGCGGCGACGATTATGATCAGGTACCTGAATGATGCGTCGCGCGTACCCTTCATCCCGGCAGAGGATGAGGTGTATACATGTGTGAATCCGGGTGGGACCGTTGTGACAGCATGGCCGCCTCCGAAAAAGGAGATAATCGATGCGGCGAATGCATTCAGGAATGTGGAGAAGAAGTCAAAAGGCTTTGTTGCTACAGGGTTCAGTGAAACAGGGTATGTCATATTTTATGACTTCTATGAGAGCGAGGAGAAGTATAAGCAAGACAGTATTCATAATATCCAAATGGCGATTTATTTCAATACAATAAATGATATTCGTCTTTTGGACAATCCATATCATATAGTGCTGTATGATGCCGAAGCCGTGCAGCGGCTCCACAGGAACGTCATATACGAAATGTTCAGGTTCTGGTTCGAGGACGAAGCCGACAAGGCCATGGCACAGTTTGACAGGTACCTGGGATATGCCGTCGGCGGCGACCAGGTGCACCGCATAGATGAAATCTTTTATAACGGCCGGAAGATGTTCTTCCATAAGATAGGCGGAGACAATGGATTCACTTTATCAATTCATAGTCTGTAGCAAGCAATAATAAGCAATTCCAAACAGAGAGGTTGCATTTGTCATGAAAAAGAAATTTTTCATTTGTATACTCTTTTTGGCCCTGTTGATGTCAAATTTTACCATAGCCCAGGATGATACGCGGTATTATGAGACAAGCTGCAAGTGGGAAACATATTTCGACAATCCCGATTTGTTTGAAAAGCTTTCAGGACTCCCGTATGGTGTCACGCCTGTTGCAGAAGGAAGGCCCTTCAACTACCGCACATGGTTCGGGAAAGGTATAGTCGTCTACGGGACACCTGAAGAGGCCAATTCCGACGAAAGCCACAGGAAGAACTACAAAGAGGATACTCTAAATGATAATGGCATCGGTTTTTATAAAAAGCCGGGGTACAAGCGAGGGGAATACAGGTATGACGGGTATACCATCGAGGGAAACCTGTATGCCAATTCCAATTTTCCATATGATGTTCAGCCAAAAACACCACCTGAGGATGTAGCCTGGATATATCATTACTGGGATAGTGATTATGTAAATTCTGAATTTCAAGGTGAGCCTACGATGAAAGCAAGTATATATACAAGAGCTGCAATTTCAAATACGGCAATTATCGGACAAAAAACCCGCGAATGGATAAATAATGGCATGACTGAGTTCAAGATCCGCAACGGAGTAACCGATAAGGGCCCGAAACATCCTGCTCCGGGCAGGAAGCCTGATGGCACCTGGGATTTCCATGATTTCCTGAATGTCCAGTCGGCACCGTCGGCCAAGTTCAATGGTGAAGGCAGGATGTTCAGGTTCGATAGGACGGGCGGCCTGTTTTACTGGGGATTCACCATCAGGAAGTACCAGAAAGAGCATACTCCGGTGGAAGTCTCAGTAAATGTGATAAACCAGGATGAACTCAGCTTTATGGATTACGGGAAAAACAATCCTGAAGGCTTCGAAAAGCAGGTGATCAATGTCAAAGTCGAGGTGACGGCAAGACTGAAGGATGAGGAGCATATGGAAGATCCTCTGGCCAGGGCTGTGTACTATACCAGGGAAGACAGGGAGCAGTGGGAGATCAGTTTGAATGGCGAGGAAGCTATGAAGGAAGATATCCAGATGTTTGACAATATGGCAAAGACCGTATTCGTGATTCCCATGACAAAAGGTCAGATAAAGGCATTGACAGGGCAAAACATTATGTTCAGGGCGACTGCCCGGTGTATATATTTCGATGAAAGATATGATGAAGGAAGCAGTCAATGCAATACAGATTTCTCAATAGAAGAATATATAATCGAAAATGAGCCGCCTTTCCTGATGGAACCCAAATGCGTCATACCACAGACAGGCTTTGACATAGTGCAGTTTGCAGCATACGACGGCACTGATATGGACGGGATATCTGAGCGCAGAGTGCTGATAAACGGTGTCGAAGTGGAGGATGAATACTTTTTCAGCGGTAATTACATTTTTGGCGATGGTCAGGACGGGTTGAAGAAAATAGATGTCTATTACACAGATCAAAATGGAAATACCGCATGTCATTCCACCTGGGCTTACATATACAACACCAGACCCTCAGCGCAGTTCAGGTTCTCAGGCACATTCAAGCAGAACAGAAAGCTGACCGTTACTGACATATCGAATCTGGCGGGGTGTGAGATCGTAAACAGCACCTATCCGATAAAATCCTGGTCGTGGAAGGTCAGGGCTGTCAGTGGCGATGCTTCATCCATAAGGAAGAAAGATATCAGCAAGACGCAGAAGGATCTGCTGTTTAAAACTCCAGGCTCGTATGAAGTGGAGCTTACCGTGACAAATGCGCTGGGGCGGGTATCTGAACCCTATGTCATGAGATTCGAGATTTTTCCCGACTATGAGCCGGCACTTGAAATAGACCTTGACAATTCTGTCATCTCAAGGCAGGAAACGGTCAGTGCCTGGAACTACAATGCATGCAGCACGGATAATGATATTATAAGTAAAAATATCATCGAACTCTGGTATGACAGCGATAATGACGGAGAATATGACAAGCTCCTTGAGACCTATGACGGCAGTGACGGCTTCCCCGAATTCCGTCCGGTGGGCCTGGGGAAATACAAGTTCATAAATATAGTGGAAGAGAGCTTTGGCGAGGATACGATCGAGGAATTCATCACTGAAAGCGATCGTGTGAGCAAGACGCTGGAACGGGAAATACTGGTGGACAATATACAGCCCATGGCAGGTCTGTATATCCAAATGCCTGTCAGCAGGCCGCAGATCGATACATTTATATTGCTCGATTCAGGGCTTGAGGACGAAGATGTGAGATATATCAGGGACAACAGATTAGAGTTCAGCAACTGCCTGCGCTCGGCCAATATCTTATCTAACGTGGATGTTTGGGACCTTCGGACATATAAGTATGAAATGCAGGCAAGCAGGTCTGTCCATACCGGAAGCAGTTTGCCGCCGAAAACCGTGGAGTACAGCAGTAATGGATATTATGGAGTACTTAACAGGACGAGCTATGTCAACAACAGGTATCAGACTGACGAAGGCAGCTATGTTGAAAAAGAAGATGTTAAAACTGTAACGGGGACTTTATCGGGTTGGTCCGAGGCGTATTATGTCTATACTTCTGCCGGTTGGATGCTGACCGGCTCCAGGGCGACAGATCAGCCAACGATGATATATGACGAAGACGGCTATTACGGTGTACTGAAAAAGGTTTCATTCACGACCGATACGGATAACGGCAAGCCGACCCATACAGGTACCCCAGGCGAGAGTTATACCTGGAGAAGGACATACACTGGTTACTACAGCGGCGAGGTGAAAAAGACAATAGAAGTATGGGTCCCCAAACCTGTCTGGCATGATGATTATACAGGGTTCTACTCGGGAAGTGTCAGCAAGGAGGTCAGGCAGCCATACACAGACCCGTTCCGGCCAACTTCGAAAAAGTACATAATATATGTGACCAATGACAAATTGCGTGACATGAATGATCTTAGTATTGTGTTGAACAAAAGTGGTGCTGAGCTTATAATGATTGGACACAATGATATCCGGCGGCAGGTGGG
>Ga0208823_1000672_pt1 | contig 28785 bp, 16 predicted proteins | sample AD_UKC075_MetaG_FD_184440 | JGI IMG/M metagenome (GOLD analysis project Ga0208823, IMG submission 184440) | Active sludge microbial communities of municipal wastewater-treating anaerobic digesters from USA - AD_UKC075_MetaG (SPAdes) (version 2) | ecosystem: Engineered > Bioreactor > Anaerobic >... | reverse complement strand
GTTTGGTTCGGCGCTTCTTTGGTGACTTTCTTGCCGCCGCAAGAAAGTCACTCGCCTGCCGGGGCGAGACCCGGCGCGGTGCAGCGAACGCTGCGAAGAATCCGCAAGACCAAGCAGAGCCAACCTCAAGGTCCGCAAAGAGCCCGAAGCTGCCGCCTACCGCTCCGCGATGTAGTGCTGCATCACCACCCGCTCGTCGGGCAGCAGCAGGTCGCGCAGCTGGGCTTCGATTTCCTGGTCGGCCACGGTCTGGCGGGCGCGCTGGTGCAGGTAGTCGGCCCAGCTGGTGACGATGAAGCGCTCGATGTAGCGGCCGGCGTCGTCCAGGTCGCGGTAGATGCGCCAGAAGGTGGCGCCGTCGCGCTGGCGCGGGCCCTTGAGCTGGATCGCCAGGGCCAGGAAGGCATCGGCCATGGCCGGGTCGATGCGGTAGCTCAGCTCCACCGCCACCGGGCCGGCCGCGGGGTCGGGCTGGTCGGCCAGCAGCAGGTCGCGGAAGGGCGCCTGCGTCACCTCCTGCACCGCCCCCATGCGCAGCGGAAAACGCCGCGCCAGCAGCAGGTTGGCCAGCATCAGCGCGGCAGCCACCAGCAGCGCCGCCTGCAGCCCCAGCAGCCCCGCCACCGCTCCCCAGAAGGCCGAGCCCACGGCAAACGGCCCCAGCGCGCTGAGCACATGCATGGCGGTGGCGCGGCTGCGCACCCAGGGCGGGGCGCTGGTCTGGGTGGCGGTGTTGAAGGTGTTCATCACCGCCATCCAGGCGCCGCCACCGGCCACCAGGGCCAGGTACACCGGCCAGGCCCAGCGTGACAGCGCCGCCACCGCCATCACCACGGCGAACACCCAGCAGCAGTTGGCGATCAGACGCTCCAGCCCCAGGCGCTGGCGCAGCGGGCCGATGCTCAGGCCCGCGGCCACCGCGCCGGCACCCAGGCAGCCCATCAGGCCGCCGAAGCCCTCGGCACCCAGGCCCAGGCGCTGCTGGCCGATGACCGGCAGCAGCGCCCACAAGGCCGAGCCGGCTGCGCTGTAGGCGGCCGTGCGCACCAGCTGCGCCAGGATGGTCTCGGCATGCCAGGCGTAGCGCAGCCCGGCCAGCGTGCCGCCCCACAGCCGCTCGGGCGGCAGCTTGCTGGGCGGGTGCGGCTTGGGCGGGCGGCGGTGCAGGTCACGCATCAGCACGCCGATGCCGCCCAGCGCCAGCACGAACACGGCGCCACCACCCACCAGGCTGCCGACGGCGCCCCCGGCCTGCCCGTTCACCAGACCGCTCACCACGCCGTAGACCACCCCGGCCAGCGCCGGGCCCAGGGCGCGTGCGCCGTTGTAGGCGATGCTCATCGCGGTGATGGCCTGCGGCAGCGCATCGCGCGGCAGGATCTCGCCCACCGCCGAGTTCCAGGCCGGCGACATCATCGCCGTGCAGCAGCCGCTGATCACGGTGAACAGCAGCAGCGTGGCCGGGCCGCCCCAGCCCGCGAACATCAGCGCCGCCAGCAGCACCACGCTGGCGGCCTGCACCACCAGGGCCCAGAAGATCAGCCGGCCGCGGTCGGTGGTGTCGGCCAGCACGCCCGCAGGCAGCGCCAGCACGAACATCGGCAGGAACACCGCCGTCTGCACCAGGGCGGCCAGGAAGCTGGAGCCGGTCAGCTCCACCATCAGCCAGCTGGCGGCCATGCCGTACATGGCGTTGGCGATGAAGTAGGCGGCGCTGGCGATCCACAGGCTGCGGAAACTGCGGTGGCGCAGCGTGACCCAGATGCTGGCCTGCACCGGCGGTGCGGCGGGCGTCGGGCTCGGCGTGGGGCTGGCTTGGGCCATGGTCCTGCATTGTGGGGGGGACGGCCACCCAGGGCGCCAAACCCTGCAGACGGCCGGTGTCTGGCCGCGTCCTTCGTGCAATACTGATTTGCGTGCCGGCTGCCACGGCACACCGCCGGAGGACCGCCGAATGCCCGTGCCAGCCTCTCCGCTCGCCGATCCGGATGACCCGGGCCAGGTCGTGTCCTCCGCCTGGGCCGACCACGCGCTGTGGCTGGACGTGGCCACCCGGCTTGGCGATTCCATCCGCCTGTGGCGCGCGCGTGCCGCCCTGGCCGGCGTGGCCGGCCTGTTCCTCAGCCTGCTGGCCACCACCCTGGCTGCCGACACACCGGGCCGCCGCCTGGTCGCCACGCTGGGCGTGCTGCTGCTGGCCCTGGTGCCGGTGCTGCAGCAGCGCCTGCTGTCGGCCGACCGCGTGCTGGCCTGGACCCGCGCGCGCAGCGTGTCCGAGCAGCTGAAGTCGGCCATCTACCGCCACCTGATGGGCGCCCTGCCCGCTGCGCCGCTGGACGATGGCAGCCCGGCACCCGACGCCACCGGCCCGGGCAACCTGGTGCGCCACTGCCGCGCCATCAAGCGCGACGCCGCCGACCTGGCCCTGCTGGCCGCCACCACGCCACCGCATGCCACCACGGGCAAGCTGCGCCTCACGCTGGACGAGTACCTCACCGACCGCCTGGACGACCAGATCGCGTGGTACCGCCGCAAGGGCCTGACGCTGGGCAACGAGGCCCAGCGCCTGCAGCGCATCGAGTTCGCGCTGGGCCTGCTGGCGGTGGTGCTGAGCGCCCTGGTGGGCAACCTGCTGCCGGCCGCCGCCACGCCCGCCGTGCTGGAGAGTTCGCCGCTGGCGCCCTGGCTGGCGCTGATCGCCTCGGCCACCGCCGCCCTGACCAGCCACATCGCCGGCACGCGCAACCTGGAAGTGGCCGCCAAGTACTTCGCCACCCAGGACATGCTGCGCACGGTGCGCGACGAGTGGAGCGTCGACCCCGACCGCGACGCCCCCGCGCGGGTGCTGCGCCTGGTGCAGGACGCCGAGGCGGTGATGGCCGCTGAACATGGCGGTTGGGTGAACGGCTGGGCCCGCGCCGCGCAGCAGGGTGGCGCGGCTGCGCCGTCGCCTGCGCCAGCACCTGCGCCAGAACCCGCGCCATCCGCCACGACGCCGCCCGAACCCGCCGACCCGCCGCCCGCCATGGACGACGGCGCGCCGGAGCCCCGGCCCAGCGCCGGCTGAGGCGGCCCGCCGCCACCGCGCCATGGCCTACCTGCCGCAGTTCAGCAACGACCTGTTCGTCAGCTACCGCCGCAGTTCCAATGTCGGCGATGACCCCTGGGTCGACAGCTTCTGCGCCAGCGTGCAGGCCCAGCTGCGTGACCTGGTGGGCGAGGTGCAGATCTGGCGCGACACGGCCGAGCTGCGCGCCGGCGAGGCCTGGCGGCCCGAGATCGCGTCGGCCGTGGACTCGTCGGCGATCTTCCTGGCGCTGATCTCGCGCACCTACTTCGACAGTGACGAGTGCCGCAAGGAGCTCGACCGCTTCCTCGGCTGCCTGAAGCGCAGCGACGGCCACGCCGGCCTGCCCGATGTGCCGGGCGGGGGCCGCAAGCTGGTGCCGGTGTTCAAGCACCCGCCGCGCACCGACCAGGAACTGCCGCGCGAGCTCGCCGAGATCGGCCACCACGCCTTCTTCAACCTCGACCCCAAGCCTTGGCGCGAGCTGGACCCGCGGCGCGACCACGACGACTACCACGAGCGCCTGGGCCGCGTGGTGTTCGACCTGATGAGCACGCTGGAGGAACTGCACGGCCTGCAGAAGAAGCGCGCCCGTGGCACGGTGTTCGTCGCCAACGTGGCGCCCGAGCTGCTGCAGGAGCGCGAACGCCTGCGCAGCGACCTGCGGCAGCGCGGTTTCCGCGTCGTGCCCGAGCACGAGATCCTGTGGAACGCCGACGATCACCGCGAGCGCATCGCCCGTGACCTGGGCGAGGCCCTGCTGTGCGTGCACCTGGTGCAGCGCCAGCCTTCGGTCGAGCCGCTGACGCCGGCCCGCACGCGGCTGCAGCTGGAGCTGGCCCAGGCCGAGATGCGCCAGCGCGGCCGGCCACCGCCGCTGGTGTGGCTCCAGCCCTGCGCCGCCGATGCAGCGGCTGCCGACCCGGCCTGCGCCGCCCTGGTCGGCTTCATCGAGAACGACCTCGCGGACCAGGGCATCGAGGTGCTGCAGGGCAGCGTGGAGGACCTGAAGACCCTGGTCTTCGACAGCCTGCCCCAGCCCGCACCGGCCACGCCGCCCAAGCCGCGGCAGGTGGCGCTGCTGGTGGAGGACAACGACCTCGCCGACAGCGGGCCCCTGAAGACCCTGCTGGCCGACCGCCTGGGCCTGGAGCCGCGACCGCTGAAGTTCAACGGCGGCGCGCCGCGCGACGCCGAGCGCCTGGCGCGCACGCTGGCGGCCTGCCCGCAGGCGGTGATCGTGTGGCACCGCCAGAGCGAGGACTGGGTCTTCGACCTGCTGGACCTCGACGCCCTGGGCGGCCACCTGGGCCCCGACCGGCTGGCCATCGTGACGATCGGCGCCGATTCGGACGAGAAGCGCAGCTTCACCACCCGCAAGGCGCGCATGGTGAGCGCCGTGGTCGGCAGCGGCGAGGCCGAGCTGCGGCGCTTCTTCGACACGGCCCCATGACCAGCGCATCGGTCGACGCGCTGCTCGCGGCGAATCCGTTCCCCGGGCTGCGTGCGTTCCGGCCCACCGAAGCCGACCGCTTCTTCGGCCGCCAGCAGCAGGTCGATGCGCTGGTCGAGCGGCTGCGCGAGGCGCGCTTCATCGCGGTGTCGGGTGCCTCGGGTTGCGGCAAGTCGTCGCTGGTGCTGGCGGGGCTGCTGCAGGCGCTGAAGCAGCGGCACGCGGACGACTTTGACACCGACTGGCGCCCCGTGGTGCTGCGGCCGGGGCATCGCCCGATCGGCCACCTGGCGGCGGCACTGGCCGATGCGCTGCCCTCGGCGTCACCCGGCGAAGGGAACGTCGTCGCCGACGACCCCGCGCTGCAGCGCTACCAGACGCTCTACGGCCAGCTGCGCCTGGGCGGCCTGGGCCTGGCCGAGGCGGTGCGCCATGCCCGGCTGCCCGCCGGCACGCGGGTGCTGGTGGTGGTCGACCAGTTCGAGGAGGTCTTCCGCTTCCGCCACTTGGCGGGTGCTGCCGGTGCGGCCGGTGATGCGGTCGGTGCCGAAGATGCCGCCGCCGACGAGGCGGCGGCCTTCGTCAAGCTGCTGCTGCAGGCCGCGGCCGAACCCGACAGCGCGGTCCGCGTGCTCGTCACCCTGCGCAGCGACACGCTGGGCGGCTGCGCCGGCTTTCCTGGCCTGCCGGAGGCGGTGAGCCGCGGCAGCTACCTGGTGCCGCGGCTCAAGCGCACGCAGCGCAAGGAGGCCATCGTGCGGCCGGTCGAGCTGCGCGGCGCGCGCATCGCGCCGCGCCTGGTGCAGCGCCTGCTGAACGACGTCAGCGACGACTTCGACGACCTGCCGGTGATGCAGCATGCGCTGTCGCGCACCTGGGCGCAGTGGGCGGCGGCCAGCGGCGGCAGCCGGGCCATCGACCTGGAGGACTACACGGCCACCGGCGGCGCGGCGCAGGCGCTGGACAACCATGCCGACGAGGCCTGGCAGTCGCTGGGTGAACTCGGCGTGCCCGGCGGCACCGTCGAGCGGGTGTTCCGCAGCCTGACCGAGCGGGTGGCCGAGCGGGGCGTCGCCGGCACCGAGGTGCGCCGGCCGCTGCCATTCAGCCAGCTGCAGGCCGTCTGCGGCGGCGGCACGCCCGAAGGTGACGCGGCGGTGGCCCGGGTGGTCGAGCGCTTCCGCCGCGCCGACACCGCCTTCCTGCTGCCCGGCACGGAACGGCCGCTGAGTGACGATCCGGTGATCGACATCAGCCACGAGAGCCTGATCCGCCAGTGGTCGCGCCTGCGCGGTTGGGTGCAGGCCGAGGCCGAGGCCGCCACCGAACTGGCCGCGCTGGTGCGCGAGTCCGCCGCCCACGCGCAGCACCAGGGCGAGCTGCGCCACGGCCTGGACCTGGCCCGCGCCCGTGACTGGCAGCAGCACAACCGGCCCAACGCCGCCTGGCTGCGGCTGTGCCTGGGCGGCCCGGCCGACGCCGCGCAGGCCCGGCTGCAGGCGATCGGCAGCTTCCTGGACGCCGGCACCGCTGCCCAGCGCAAGGCGCGCATCGCCCGGCGCTGGCGCCGTGGCGGCATCGCCGCCCTGGTGCTGGGCGTGGTGGGCGTGTCGGTGGCGGCGGCGGTGATCGGCCAGGCCCTGCAGCGCCAGGCGCGCTCGCGGGAACTGGTCAGCCGCGCCGTGCTGGCCCAGGCGCAGGACCCGGTGCGCAGCGCCCGCCTCGCCCTGGGCGCCCTCGACCAGGACAGCACCAACCCGCGTGCCGACTACGCGCTGCGCCAGGCCATGGCGTCGCTGGAAGTGGCCCGCACCGCGCAGTGGCTGGCCCTGGACGAGCCGCTGACCGAGGTGCGCGCCACCGACGACGGCCGCCAGCTGCTGGTGGCCGGCGGGCGCAGCCTGTGGCTGCTGGACGCTGCCAGCCTGAAGGTGCAGCGCCGGCAGACGGCCGCCGCCAACGTGCTGCGCGCCTGGATGCTGGCCGGCCAGACCATCGCCCACACCGACGACAACCGCGTGCGCCTGCTGGCGCCCGACGGCACGCAGCGCGCCGACCTGTCCTGCCCCGGCGCGGGCGGGGCGGTGGCCGGCGTGGCCTACAGCGCGGCACGTGGCACGCAGCCGGCCCAGCTGGCCGTGGGTTGCTACAACGGCGCCCTGCTGCTGTGGGACCTGGGCCCGCAGGGCGTGACGGCCCAGCTCGCGCTGCGTCCGGGCGACGAGCGCTCGGCGACGCTGAACGCGCTGGCCTTCTCGGGCGACGGCCGCCTGCTGGCCACGGGCGACGCCGACGGCAGCGTCAGCGTGTGGCAGCGCGGCCACGCGGCTGGCGCCTGGCTGGCCATGCCGGCGCGGCAGGCCATGGGCCATGGCCGTGCGGTGCGCGAGCTGGCCTTCCACCCCACCGACAACAGCCTGCTGGCCACCGCGTCGGATGACGGCAGCGCCCGCGTCTGGGTGCTGGACCTGGATGCCCGCCGCCTGGCGCACACCGAAGGCCCCAACCCCTGGGTGCTGCCGCACGACCGCCCGGTGCTGGGCGTGCGCTTCGTGCAGCGCAGCGACGACAGGCACCTGCTGATGACCCGCTCGGACAAGCGCGTGGTGTTCTGGACCGACCCGCAGACCAGCGACGCCCGCCCCCATGCCGACGTGGTGACCGACGCCAGCCCCTCGGCCGACGGCGAGCTGCTGGTCTCGGCCAGTGCCGACGGCACGGCCCAGCTGTGGTCGTCCCGCGCCGCCAGCGCCCTGGCCCTGCTGCGCGGCCACACCAACGAGATCACCCGCGCCGTCTTCGGGCCCGACGGCCAGAGCGTGCTCACCGCCAGCCGCGACCGCACGCTGCGCCGCTGGCAGCTGCAGCGTCCGCTGCTGCTGGCCGCCGGCCGCAGCCGCCAGCTGGCCGCCGCGCTGGACCCGCGCAACCCGCGCGCCCTGCTGTGCGGCGAGCCGGCAGCACGGCCGTCGGACCACCTGTTCCGCCCCTGCCGCATCAGCCCGCTGGCCGACCTGGCCACCCGCGGCAACAGCGCCGGCGAATGGCTGACCCTGCCCGACGCCGCCGAGGTGGTGCGCGCCGGCTTCAGTGCCGACGGCAGCCGGCTGCTGGGCGTGTCGCGCAGCCGCACGGTCGACGCCACGACCCGCCCCGTGGCCTGGGACGCGGCCAGCCGCCAGCCGCTGGCACCCGCCTGGCTGGACGCCTGGGCCTGGGCCGCCTTCGCCCCCGGCCGGGCCGAGCTGGTGACGCTGCGCCCGCCCACCGCCCACGGCGCGCCGGAGGAACTGGCGGTGTGGCCCCAGGCCGCGCTGGACCGCGACGACCCCGGCGCGCCGCTGCTGGCGCTGAAGCTGGCCGACGGCCATGCCAGTGCCGCCGCGCTGAGCGCCGACGGCCGCTGGCTGGCCGCTGCCCGGGCCGACCATGTGCTGCTGTGGAACCGCAGCGCGCCTGCCACGGCCCCGCGTGAGCTGCGTGGCCATGCCGGCGACCTGCGCGACCTGGTGTTCAGCGCCGACAGCCGCGTGCTGGCCACCGCCAGCAGCGACCGCAGCGTGCGCCTCTGGCCGATGAGCGGCCCGGCGGGTGCGCCCGTGGTGCTGCAGGGTGGCCATGCCGGCGCGGTGACGGCCGTCGCCTTCAGCCCCGACGGCCGCCAGGTGCTCAGCGGCAGCACCGACGGCAGCATCCGCCTGTGGGACGCCGCCAGCGGCCGTGAGCTGGCGGCGGTGCAGCGCCATGCCGATGCGGTGACCGCGGTGCAGTTCGGCGCCGACGGCCGCCGGCTGCTGTCGGCCAGCACCGACGGCACGGTGCGCTTCGACCCCTGCGACGCCTGCAGCCTGAGCGCCGACGCCCTGCAGGCGCGGGCCCGCGACACGGTGACCCTGGCCGGCCCGCCGGCCGCCGAGGACGCTGCCGCCCTGGCCGCGCCGAGCTGGTTGCCGCGCTGGCTGGGCGGGCGTTGATCGCCCGCGGCCTCGCAGCGCTCGGCCGCAACGCCCAGGCACAAAGCCTCCTCAGGAGGCTTTGTGTCCGGGCTCGCCCACGGCCTCGCAGCGCTCGGCCGCTTCGCCAGGCACAAAGCCTCCTCAGGAGGCTTTGTGTCCGGGCACGCCCACGGCCTCGCAGCGCTCGGCCGCTTCGCCAGGCACAAAGCCTCCTCAGGAGGCTTTGTGTCCGGGCTCAGCCCCGCGGCGCGAAGTTCGGTGGGCGCTTGGCAAGGAAGGCGGCCACGCCCTCGGCAAACTCGGGGCGGTCGATCAGCACACGCTGGCGTTCGGCCTCGTAGGCCAGCTGGTCGGCCAGGCTGTTGGTGGCCGCGGCGTCGTAGGCGCGGCGCGTCTCCAGGGCGGCGTGAGCGGGCAGCGTGGCCAGCTTGCGGGCGGTGGCCAGGGCTTGCGGCATCAGGTCGGCGTCGTCCACGCAGTCCCACACCAGGCCCCAGGCGGCGGCCTTCTCGGCCGGCAGGCGGTCGCCCAGCAGGGTCAGCGCGGCGGCGCGTCCGCCGCCCAGCAGGCGCTGGTAGAACCAGGTGCTGCCGACGTCGGGCACGATGCCCAGCTTGGCCATGAAGGGCAGGAAGAAGTAGGCCGACCGTGCGGCCAGCACCACGTCGCCGGCCAGGGCCAGGCCCAGGCCGCCACCCGCCGCCACGCCGTTGATGGCGCAGACCACCGGCATCGGCAGTGCCCGCAGGTCCAGCACCATCTTGTTGGTCAGCGCGTGCATGGTGTCGGCCGCGCGGTTGCCGGGCGTGCGGCCCTGCGGGTCGGGCGTGGAGATGCCGCTGGCCAGGTCCGCACCGGAGCAGAAGGCGCGGCCGGCGCCGGTCAGCACCAGGGCGCGGATCGTGGTGTCGGCCGCCACGTCGGCCAGCGCCTGCACCAGGCTGTTCTGCAGCGTGTGGCTGATCGGGTTCAGCCGCGCCGGGTTGTCCAGCGTCAGGATGGCGATGTCGCCGTCGCGGGTGAACTGCAGCTGCGCGTCGGTGCGGTCGGTCATGGCGGGTTCGGCGCGGCGGCCGGTTGGTGGCGGACGAAGGTGTCGTAGGCCGGCTGGTCGACCGCGAGCTTGGCCAGCGTGGTGGCCCACAGGTGCGCGGCCAGGCCGGGCTGGTCGCTGGTGAGCGTGCCGTCGGCAATGCGATCGGCCAGGCGGCGGTTCAGGGTGGCCAGGTCGGCCTCGCCAGGCAGGCCCAGCAGCACCTGCAGGCGGCGCAGCTCGGCCGCGTCGGCGGCGGGCGCCTGCACCGTCTGGCGGGCCACGGTGTCGACCATGTTGGCCGCCACGCGCGCCTGGTAGGCCAGCGCGTTGTCGCCGTGGCGGGCCAGCGCGGGGCCGGCCTCGTCGCGCAGGAAGCGCGCCACCGCGGCCAGCAGTTGCTCGGGGTTGGGCAGGTCTTGCATGTCAGTGGGCGGGTGCAAGGGGAAGCAGCAGCTCCAGCAGGTCGATCTCGGCTTCCGACGCCCGGCGGCCGATGGCGGCCTTCTCCATCACCGGCTCGGCGCCGCTCAACCAGGCGTGGCCCATGCTTTCGCAGATCACGCCCCAGCGCAGGCTGCCCAGCACCTGCCACCAGCGCACGCGCGCCTCGTCGACCGTGCCGCCGGCGCTGCGGTAGCCGTCGAACAGCTGCGCCCAGTGGCCGAAGCCGCCCACCGGCCGCTGGTGGCGGCCGTAGCGCCAGCTGTTGACGCCCAGCCAGCCCAGGTCGGCCATCGGGTCGCCCAGGTAGGCCAGCTCCCAGTCGAGCACGCCGACGAGCGCACCGCCCTCGGCCTGGAGGTCGACCATCAGGTTGCCGTTGCGGAAATCCCCGTGCACCAGGGCCGGCCGCGCCACGTCGGCCGGCGCATGGTCGGCCAGCCAGCGCAGCGCCAGCTGGAACACCGGGCGCACCATGCCGTGGCGGGCATGCCAGTCGGCCTGGTGGGCCACCTCGGCCAGCGGCTGGCTGCAACGCAGTTCGGGCGCACCGGCCATGTCGACGGCATGGATGCGCGCCAGCGCGGCGCCCACCTGCCAGGCCAGCGCCGGCCGGTGCGCGGCGGCGATGCGCCGGCCCAGGGTCTCGCCCTGCAGCCGCGCCATCACGAAGCCTTCGCCCAGGCCGTCGCCGGGCTGCAGCACGGCCACCACCGCCGGCACCGGCACGCCGGCGGCGCCGACGCGGCGGATCAGGTCGGCCTCTGCCGCCAGGCCCGGGTTGCCGTTGCCGCGCAGTTCGGCGCCGGGCGGCGCGCGACGCAGGATCAGCGGGGTGACGGCGCCGTCGCGCATGGTGTCGAAGGCCCAGGTCTCCTGGCTGGCACCGCCGGACAGGCGGCTCAGGCCGCTGACCGGCGCGTCGAGCAGCGTCGCCAGGCCGGCGGCCAGGCCTTCGTGCGGGCTCAAAGCCGTTCGATGACGGTGACGTTGGCCAGGCCGCCGCCTTCGCACATGGTCTGCAGGCCGTAGCGCTTGCCGCGGGCGTGCAGGGCGTGCACCAGGGTGGTCATCAGCTTGGCGCCGCTGCCGCCCAGCGGGTGGCCCAGGGCGATGGCGCCGCCGTTGACGTTCAGCCGCGCATGGTCGGCGCCCAGCACCTTCAGCCAGGCCATCGGCACCGGGGCGAAGGCCTCGTTGACCTCGTACAGGTCGATGTCCTCGATCTTCATGCCGGCCTTCTTCAGCGCATGCTGGGTGGCGGGCACGGGCGTCTCCAGCATCACCACCGGGTCGCCGCCGATCACGGTCATGTGGTGCACCCGGGCCAGGGGCTTGACGCCCAGGGTCTTCAGGCCGCGCTCGTTGACGACCAGCAGGCCGGCCGCGCCGTCGCAGATCTGGCTGGCGCTGGCCGCCGTGCAGACGCCGCCTTCCTGGATCAGCTTGACGCCGGCCATGCCTTCGAGCGAGGCGTCGTAGCGGATGCCTTCGTCGGCGGTGTGCATCTCGCCGGTCTCGGTGCCGTCGTTCATGCGCACCTTCACCGGCACGATTTCCTGGTTGAACGCACCGGCCTTGGTGGCGGCAGCGGCACGCTTGTGGCTTTCGAGCGCGAAGGCATCGAGTTCGGCGCGCTGCATGCCGTACTTCTTGGCGATCATCTCGGCGCCGCTGAACTGGCTGAACTGCACGCCGGGGTAGCGCTTCTGCAGCTCGGGGCTCATGTAAGTGCCGAAGCCGTTCTTGGCCGGCAGCGACGCGGCCAGACCCATCGGCACGCGGGTCATGCTCTCGACGCCGGCGGCGATGACGATGTCCATGCTGCCGGCCATCACCGCCTGGGCGGCGAAGTGCAGCGCCTGCTGCGACGAGCCGCATTGGCGGTCGACCGAGGTGGCGGGCACCGACTCGGGCAGGCAGCTGGCCATCACCGCGTTGCGGCCGATGTTCACCGCCTGCTCGCCGGCCTGGCCCACGCAGCCCATGATCACGTCCTCGACCAGGGCCGGGTCGGCGCCGGTGCGGCGGATCAGGTCGTTGATCACCTGGGCGGCCAGGTCGGCCGGGTGCCAGCCGGAGAGCTTGCCGTTTTTGCGGCCACCGGCAGTGCGGGCGGCGGCGACGATGAAGGCTTCTGCCATGGGGTGCTCCTGGGGATGCGTCAGTGGTGGGTGCGGGGATGGACCACCGATTGTTCGCCGCGCCCGCCGCCGCGGCTGTCGTCGGAAGCGATGATTTTTGGCCCGCCCCGCGGCGCCGCGGAACTAGGGGCGGCGCGGGCCGGCCGGCCCTGGCGCCCGGTATAACCGCGCCAGGGGCCGGCCGGCCCCGCCACCAGAGGACCCCCCCGCCATGACCCGACGCCTGCGGCTTGCCGCCCTGCTCAGCACCGCCCTCGCCACCGCCTTGCTGGGCGGCTGCGGCATGCACCACCACCACCACCACCAGCCGCCCCGGGGCGGTGGCGGCGGCGACCCGGCCGCGCCGCTGGTCATCGTCACCAAGGGCACGATCGCGGTCGACCAGGAGACGCTGCGCTTCGGCAAGGACCAGGTCAACGTGCGCATCACCTGGCGCCTGCGCGGCGGCGACGGCGGCAAGCTGAGCTTCCCGCCCAACGGCGTGGTCTTCGAGCGCGCGGCCGACGGCGAGATCGTCGAATGCCAGCGCAGCCGCGACAACACCGAGTTCAGCTGCATCAACCGGCACACCAGGCCGGGGGTCTACCGCTACGGCATCAACGTCGACGAGGACGGCCGGCCGCTCAAGCCGCTGGATCCGACCGTGATGAACGACTGAGGCGCGGCCAGCCACTGCAGCAGCCGGCCCCAGCTTGCCTCGAAACCCTGGTCCCGGCCCTGGTCGGCCAGCGTGTCGAAGCCGCCGGCGAGCGCGGCGCGCACCGGGGCGATGGCGGCGGCGATGAAGGCATCGTCGGCGGCATCGCGGTGCAGGCTGGCGCGCTGGTAGTGGGTCTGCGCCAGCCCGTACCAACGCGCCGCCAGCGCGTGCTCGCCACGGGCTGCGGCCAGCGCGGCAGAGACGTCGACCACACACAGCGCCGCCGGCCGCGAGCCGATCGCGTCGGCGATGTCCACCACCTGCAGCAGCAGATGTCGCGCATCGTCCAGGCGCTGCATGCCCAGGGCCACCATGGCCAGGTTCAGCAGGCCGGCGGCGATGTACTCCTGGTCCTGCAGCGCGGTGGACAGCGCCAGGAACTCTTCGCAGGTGGCCCGGGCCTGCGCCAGACGGCCTTCCAGCCGGTCGAGCTGCCCCAGGCCGCTGAGGGCACCGGCCAGCTGGCGCGGGTTGTCCAGCCGGCGCGCCGCCGCCACCGCCTGCTCGGCGTGGCGGCGTGCGGCCACCAGGTCGCCCAGCCCGCTGGCGGCCATGCACAGCGGCTGCAGCACGGCCGCCTCGCGCGCCGCGTCGCCGGTCTCGCGGGCGATGGCCAGGCATTCCAGCAGCAAGGGCATGGACTCGGCATGGCGGCCCATGAAGGCATGCAGCTGGCCGGCGTTGAACAGGCCGCGCGCGCGCAGGCCGTCGCGCGCCTGGGCGGCCGGGTGCGCCAGCAGCGCCAGCGTGGTGTCCAGGCCCAGGCTGAGCAGGCCGCGGTTGAGCCAGTACGGCCGCAGCGCGAAGCCCAGGCGCAGGCCGCACTCGGCGGCGCTGCGGGCGCCGGGCCCGTCCTGGTCGCGGGCGCACCAGGCCAGCGCCGCCAGCAGATTGTCGCGCTCGCCGTCGAGCCGGGCCAGCGCGGCGGCCTTGTCGGCACCGCCCAGCTGCTGCTGGGCCGCCTCGGCCAGCGCCAGCTGGGCCCGGGCATGGCGGCGGCGCAGCGCGTCCGCCTCGGCGCCGTCGCGCGCCAGCAACGCCGCCGCATGCTGGCGCACGGTCTCCAGCAGCCGGTAGCGCAGCGCATCGCCGTCGTCGGCCAGCACGCCGACCAGGGACTTCTCGGCCAGCGCTGCCAGCAGGTCGGGCACTCCGGCCGCGTCCAGGCGGTCGTCGGCGCACACCCGCTCGGCCGCATCCAGCGTCCAGCCGCCGGCGAACACGCTGAGCCGGCGGTACAGCACCCGCTCGTCCTCGGCCAGCAGGTCGTGGCTCCAGTCGATCAGCGTCTGCAGCGTGCGCTGGCGCGGCGCCACGGTGGTGTCGCGGGTGGTCAGCAGGGCGAAGCTGTCGCGCAGCCGGTCGGCCAGGGCCTGCACCGGCAGGGCCCGCAGCCGGGCGGCGGCCAGTTCCAGCGCCAGCGGAATGCCGTCCAGCCGCCGGCAGATGGCCAGCACCGCCGCCGCGTTGGCCTCGGTCAGCGTGAAGGCCGGCTGCGCGCTGCGGGCGCGGTCGACGAACAGCCGCACGGCGCCATGCTGCAGCAGGTCGTCGGGCGACGGCAGCGTGGCCGGGCCATCCGGCAGGCCCAGCGGCGGCACCGGCCAGGCCGATTCGCCGGCAATGCGCAGCGGCTCGCGGCTGGTGGCCAGCACCGTCAGGCCGGCGGCGGCCTGCAGCAGGGCCTTGGCCAGCGCGGCGGCGGCGGCCAGCAGGTGCTCGCAGTTGTCCAGCACCAGCAGCAGGCGGCGGCTGGCCACATGCTGGCGCAGCGCCTCGTCCAGCGGCCGGCCCGGCTCCTCCTTGACGCCCAGCACCGAGGCCACGGCCAGCGGCAGGCGCTGCGGGTCGTCCACCGGCGCCAGCTCGACCAGCCACACGCCGTCGACGCCGCCGCCCGCCGCGTCGGCGGGTCCGTCGCCCGCCACCCACTCGGCCGCGAGTTGCGCCGCCAGCCGGCTCTTGCCGATGCCGCCGGTGCCCAGCAGCGTCACCAGCCGGTGCGTGGCCAGCTGGCTGCGCAGGGCGGGCAGCACCGCCTCGCGGCCGATGAAGCGGTTCAGCGCCTGCGGCAGGTTGTGCGGCGTGGCCTGCAGGCCGCGCAGCGGTGGAAAGTCCACCGCCAACGGCGGCGCCACCACCTGCCACAGCCGCTCGGGCCGCGCCAGGTCCTTCAACCGGGCGCGGCCCAGGTCGCGCAGGCCGACGCCTGCAGGCAGCACACCGTCCAGCGCCTGCGCCACCGCGTCGGACACCAGCATCTGCCCGCCATGCGCCGCGGCCATGATGCGGGCGGCACGGTTGACCTCGGGGCCGAAGAAGTCGCCGTCGCGGGCCTCGCCGGGCCCGGCATGCAGGCCGCAGCGCACGGCCAGCGGCAGGCGACCGGCGGCCGCCGCAGCGGCCAGGCCGCGCTGCAGTGCGAGCATCGCGTCCAGTGCGTCGGCAGCGGTGCCGAATGCTGCGTGGATGCCATCGCCGGTGGCCTTGACCAGGCGGCCGCGGCTCGCCGCCACCACGTCGCGCGCCAATGCGTCGTGGCGGGCCAGCGCGTCGGCCATCGCGGCGGGCTGCTGCTCCCACAGCCGCGTGCTGCCGGCGATGTCGGTGAACAGGAAGACCACCGCCGGGCCGCTGGGCGCCGGGGTCGGGTCGGGCGTCAGTTCGGGCGGTCGGGCGGCCATGGCGGACAGCGGTGAACGGGCGGGACTGGACGGACGAGGATGGACGGACGAAGCGGCGCGCGCACCATACCCGAAGGCCCGGCAACGACAATCCTCGCGATGCCCGCGCCACCCGCCCCCGCCCAGCCCTGCCTGCACCTGCAGACGCTGGACCGCGGCGACGGCCTGCTGGGCCTGCGGCCCTGCGGCCCGGTGATCGCACCGGCGCGCACGCCGCTGTTCGGCGCCCGCGGGCCACAGGTCAGCGTGGCCTGGCTGGGTTGGCGGCCCGATGGGGCGCGGCCCACGCCCGCCACCACCAGCGCGGCGCTGGCGCGGCTGCAGGCGGCCGGGCTGCAGCCGCTGCCGGTCGACGCCCTGCAGTGGCGGGGTGAACCTGGCCTGCCCACCAGCGCCCGCCTGTTCACCCTGGTGCGCGAGGCCGACTTCGCTGGCTTCTGGGCCGACGTGCTGCCTGCGCTGCGCGCCGAGGGCTGGGCCGTCGACCAGCGCCCCGGCTTCGCCCATGCGGCGCTGCCGGTGGCGGGGTGGCAACTCCGCGTCGAGCCGCTGCGCCAGCCCCACGGCATGGGCAGCTGGATGCTGAGCCTGGGCGTGCACGTGGCCACCGCCGACGGCCTGGAGACGCTGGACCTGGTGCCGCTGCTGTCGCGCCTGATCAAGCACGACCGGCGCTGGACCGACGCCGACGCGCTGGCGGCCATCGCCGACGACGCGGTGATCCGCCTGACCGCCCCGGGCGGCCGGGTGATCGAGGCCGAGGCCGCGCCGCTGAAGGCCGTGGTGCGCAGCATGCTGGACCTGCTGACGCGCCCGCGCCGCCGGACGGACGCGCCGCTGGTGCTGTCGAGCTGGGAGGCGCAGCGCCTGGCCCTGCTGCGCGCCGGGCTGAAGGACGCGATGGCCAGCCACCCCAGTGCCCGGCGTGACTGGGCGATCCAGGGCGACGCCGCCCTGGCCTGGCTGGCCGACCAGGGCATCGACGCCGCGCCCGAGGCCGTGCCCGACCCGCCCGGACTGGGCATCTCGCTGCGGCCCTACCAGCGCGACGGCCTGGCCTGGCTGCAGCGCCTGCGCCGCCTGGGCGCGGCCGGCATCCTGGCCGACGACATGGGCCTGGGCAAGACGGCGCAGACGCTGGCGCACCTGCTGGTCGAGCAGCAGGCCGGTCGGCTGGCGGACCGGCCCGCCCTGGTCGTGGCGCCGGCCAGCCTGCTGTTCAACTGGCAGGCCGAGGCCGCGCGCGTGGCACCGGGCCTGCGTCTGCTGACGCTGGACGGCCGCGACCGCGCGAAGCGCATCGCCCGCGTGAATGACTTCGACGTCGTGCTGACCAGCTACCCCCTGCTGTGGCGCGACGCGATGGCCCTGCAGCGCCAGCCCTGGCACCTGGTGGTGCTGGACGAGGCGCAGATGGTGAAGAACGCCGGCAGCCGCACGGCCACCGCGGCGCGCCGCCTGAACGCCCGCCACCGCCTGTGCCTGACCGGCACGCCGCTGGAGAACCACCTGGGCGAGCTGTGGGCGCAGTTCCACTTCCTGCTGCCGGGCTACTTGGGCGACGCGCGCAGCTTCCAGCGCGACTGGCGCACGCCCATCGAGAAGAACGGCGAAACCGCCCGCGCCCGCCTGCTGGCCCAGCGTGTGGCGCCCTTCATCCTGCGCCGGCTCAAGGCCCAGGTGGCCACCGAGCTGCCGCCGCTGACCGTGGCCGTGCACCGCGTGCCGCTGCAGGGCGCGCAGCGCGTGCTGTACGAAAGCCTGCGCCTGGCCGCCGACGAGCGCGTGCGCCAGGTGCTGGACGGGCGCGACTTCAGCGGCGCGATGGTCTCCATCCTCGACGCGCTGCTGAAGCTGCGCCAGGTCTGCGACGACCCGCGGCTGCTGGACGACACGGCGGCCATCGGCCCGGTCAGCGACACGGGCACCAGCGCCAAGCTGGCCTGGCTGCAGGCCACCCTGCCCACCCTGGTGGCCGACGGCCGGCGCGTGCTGGTGTTCTCGCAGTTCACCCGCATGCTGGCCCTGGTTCAGACGGAGCTGCAGTCGCTGGGCCTGCCGCACGCCATGCTGACCGGCGACACGCCCACCGCCCAGCGCGCGGCGGTCGTCACCAGGTTCCAGACTGGCGCCGTGCCGGTCTTCCTGGTCAGCCTGAAGGCCGGCGGCGTGGGCCTGAACCTGACGGCCGCGGACACGGTGATCCACCTCGACCCCTGGTGGAACCCGGCCGTCGAGCAGCAGGCCAGCGCCCGCGCCCACCGCATCGGCCAGGCGCGGCCGGTCACCGTCTACCGCCTGGTGGCCGCCGGCAGCATCGAGGAACGCCTGCTCGCCCTGCAGCAGCGCAAGGCCCTGCTGGCCGACGCGGTGCTGGGCTCGGCCGCCGCCGATCCAGCCCACACCCCGGCCCTGCAGCCGGCCGACGTGCAGGCGCTGCTGGCGCCGCTGGACGCGGCAGGCTGAATCAGCGCAGGTCTTCCGCCGGCCGCTCGTCCAGCAGGCTGCCGTCGTTCCACTGGCGGGCGATGGCCTGCAGGGCGTCCTGGGTGGCGAGCAGGGCCTGCACCACCTTCGGGTCGAAGTGGCTGCCGCTGGCGCCGACGATGTGGGCGCAGGCGTCGGCATGCGATATCGGCGCCTTGTACGGGCGGCGGCTGATCAGCGCGTCGTAGACGTCGGCCACCGCCATCAGCCGCGCCGACAGCGGGATGGCGTCGCCGGCCAGGCCGTCGGGGTAGCCGGCGCCGTCCCAGCGCTCGTGGTGGTGGCGGGCGATCTCCATGCCGTACTGCAGGAACAGGCTGCCGTGGTCGCCCATGCGCTCGGCGGCGCGGCGCAGCATCTCCCAGCCCTGCATCGCGTGGGTGCGCATCACCGTCATCTCGTCGGGTGTCAGCCGGCCGGGCTTGAGCAGGATGCCGTCGGGAATGGCCACCTTGCCGATGTCGTGCAGCGGCGCCGACTTGGCCATGTGGTCGATGCACCCGTCGTCCAGCTGCGCCGCGGTGGCCGGCTGCGCCGCCAGCCACTGCGCCAGGGTGCGCACGTACTCCTGCGTGCGGCGCACGTGGAAGCCGGTGTCCTCGTCGCGGAACTCGGCGAACGAGATCATCACGTGCAGCGTGGCGTCGCGCAGCAGGTCGACCTCGGCCAGGCGGGCGGCCAGCTCCTGCTGCAGCCAGGCATTGCGCTGGTGCAGGGCGTCGCGCCAGGCCTTGGCCTCCAGCTGGGTGGCCACCCGCGACAGCACCGTCGCCGGGTTGAAGGGTTTGTGGATGAAATCGGCGCCGCCGCAGGCGAAGCCGCGGGTCTCGTCCTCGGGCTGGCTCAGCGCGGTGATGAACAGCACCGGGACGTCGCGCGTGGCCGGGTCGGCCTTCAGCCGGCGGCAGACCTCGTAGCCGTCGAGCTCCGGCATCATCACGTCGAGCACGATCAGGTCGGGCGCCTGGCGCTTCACCAGCTCCAGGGCCTTGGCGCCGGTGGGCGCCAGCCGCACCCGCCAGCGCGGGCTCAGCAGGCCCGACAGCAGGCTCAGGTTGGCCGGCGTGTCGTCGACCACCAGGATCGAGGCGCGCAGGTCGGCCGCACCGGCAGGGTCGGTGTGGGGCGGCGCCAGCAGTTGCGGATGGGGATGGGCCAGGTTCGTCACGGCAGGCTCTCGGATCGGGTGGGCCGGTCGTCGCCGGGCTGGCCGACCGCGCGCTGGCACAGCGCGAGGGCGGCGTCGAAGTCGAAGCGGGCGATGGCCCGCGACAGCGCGCGCAGGGCCACCGGCTCCAGCACGCCGGACAGGGCCAGCTCATGCGCCTGCCACCAGTCGATGGCCCGGCTGTCGCTGTCGGCCAGCAGGGCCGCCAGGGCGCCCAGGTCGGGTGCGGCACGTGCCGGGGCCGGTGCGGGCGAGGCGGCGGGGGCCACCGGCGGCGCGGCGGGGGCGGCCGGCGGCGCATCGTCCAGCTGGCCGCGCACCGCGTGCAACGCGGTCAGCAGGCGCGCCAGCGCGGTGGCGGTGGGCGGCAGGTGGGCGGCCACGCCGGCGGCGTCGGCCGCGGCGGCGGCCTGTTCCAGCGCCAGCGCGGCGCTGCGCAGCGCATCGGCGGCCAGCGTGCCGGCCAGGCCCTGCAGCGTGTGGGCAGCATGGTGCAGGGCCGGCCAGTCGCCGGCATCGGCCCAGGCCTGCCAGCCCGCCAGGCCGTCGGCGTAGTCCTGGGTGATGCCGCGCAGCAGGCGCCGCGCCAGCGCCGGCTGCTGGTTGCAGTGCGCCAGCAGGCGGGCAGTGTCCAGGCCGGCCACGGCGGGCAGCGGTGCTGGCCGGGCCAGGCCGGCGGCCGGCAACGCGGTGGCGGCGGCCGGCACCGGCAGCGGGTCGCGTGCGGCCGCGTCGCCACGGGCTGCCCACCGTGCCACGGTGTCGAAGAGCTGCGCCGGCACCAGCGGCTTGGTGATGTAGTCCTGCATGCCCAGGGCCAGGCAGCGCTCGCGCTCGCCGGCCATGGCATGGGCGGTCATCGCCAGGATCGGCAGGGCGTCGAAGCGGCTGTCGGCGCGCAGGCGGCGCACCGCGTCATAGCCGTCGAGCACCGGCATCTGCAGGTCCATCAGCACCAGGTCGAAGGCCTCGGGGCCGTCGGCCTGCAGCCGCTCGATGGCCTCCAGCCCGTGCAGGGCCATCTGCAGCTGCACGCCCTGGCCCTGCAGCAGGCCAAGCGCCACCTCGCGGTTCAGCGCGTTGTCCTCCACCAGCAGCACGCGCCGGCCGGCCAGGGCCGGCGGCGCGGTGGCCGGGCTGGCGGCCACCGGTGCCACCGCGGCGTCCGGGTCGGCCAGCGCGGCCAGCACGCGGCGCAGGTCCTGCGGCATCACCGGCTTGTCGAGCATCGCGGTGGCGCCGCCCGCGGCGGCCACCGCCTGGCCGGCCGCACCGTGGGCCGACATCACCACCACCGGCAGCGCCGGCCAGTCGCGGCGCAGGCGCGCCAGCAGGCGCGCGCCCTCGATGTCGGGCAGCAGCCAGTCCAGCACCAGCAGGTCCACCGGATGGCCCTCGCGCTGCGCCGTCTGCAGCTGCGCCACCGCGCTGCGGCCGTCCTCGGCGCCCAGCAGGCCGCCGGCCACGCCCACGCCCATGCGCTGCAGCATCGCCAGCAGCATGGCCAGGGTGTCGGCGCGGTCCTCCACCACCAGCACCTTCAGCGCCGCCGCGGCGGCGTCCACCGGCACGGCGCTGGCCGGCTCCACCTGCAGCGGCACGCGCACGGTGAAGCAGCTGCCCGCGCCGGGCGTGCTCTGCACCGACACCGTGCCGCCCATCAGCGTGACCAGGCGCTGGCTGATGGCCAGCCCCAGGCCCGAGCCGCCATAGCGCCGGGTGATCGACGCGTCGGCCTGGCTGAACTCGCGGAACAGCTGGCCGCACTGGGCCTCGGTCATGCCGATGCCGGTGTCGCGCACGCGCAGCACCAGGGTCAGCCGCGCCTCGCCGGGCTGGCCGGCGGGCTCGGTGCCCACGGCCAGCACCACCTGGCCGGCGTCGGTGAACTTCACCGCATTGCCCAGCAGGTTGACCAGCACCTGCTGCAGCCGCAGCGCGTCGCCGCGCAACTCGGCGCGGTGGCCCAGCAGGGTGGCGTCCTCGATGTCGCACAGCAGCTCCAGGCCCTTGTCCTGCGCCCGCTCGCGCACCAGGGCCAGGGCCCGGGAGCACAGGTCTTCGACGCGGAACGGCCCCTGCTCCAGCGTCATGCCGCCGGCCTCGATCTTGGAGAAGTCGAGGATGTCGTTGATCAGGTGCAGCAGGTGCTCGCTGGCGGCCATGGCCTTCTCGAGGTGGCCGCGCGGCTGCGGCGGCAGCGGCGTCTGCAGCGCGAGCTGGGTCATGCCCATGATCGCGTTCATGGGCGTGCGGATCTCGTGGCTCATGTTGGCCAGGAAGGCCGTCTTGGTGCGCGCCGCCGCTTCGGCCTCGTCACGCGCCAGGGCCAGCGCGCGCTGGGCGCCGTCGCGCGCGGCCAGCTCGCCCTGGATGGCCTGGGCCATGCGGTCGAGGGTGCGCGACAGCGTGGCCAGCTCGTCGACCTGGCCGCGCTGCTGGCGCGCCTCGGCGCGGTGGCGGTAGTGGCCCGAGGCCAAGTGCTGCGCCGTGTCCACCAGGGCGGCGATGGGCCGCAGCACGCTGCGGCGCATGCCCACCATCGCCAGCGCCGCCATCGGCAGCAGGGCCAGATTGGCCAGCAGCGCGCCCATCACCGCCAGCGCCATGCCGCTGCGGGCCTGGTCGAGGTCGGCATCGGTGCGGCGCCGCACCTCGGCCGACAGCCGGCTGACGGCGCGGATCAATTCGGCCCGCAGCGATTCGTAGCGCGGTGAATGCACCCGCTCGGCGGCGTAGGCGCGGTCGGGCCGGCCCTCGTCGACGAACTGGCCGGTGTGGCGGTCGTACAGGCCCTGGGCGGCGGCGAAGGCGATCTTGTCCTCCACCTGCAGCGCGGCAGTGGCGTCCAGCACGATCTGCGCGGCGCGCAGCTCCACCGCGGTGAAGTCCAGCGCGCGCAGCCGCTCGATCATGCTGCGCGGCTCGCCCGGTGGCACCACGTGCACGTCGCTGCCGCTGCCGATGCGCTGGCGCCAGTAGTCGGCCAGGCCGGCCTGCGCCGGCCAGGGCAGCTCGCCCTGCCAGGTGCCAAGGATCTCGTAGTACAGGTCCAGGTAGCGGGTGCGGCCGGTGGTGGTGTAGCTCTGCACCAGCGAGGCCAGCAGCTCGGTGCCCTGCACCAGCTCGTCGACCTCGGCATGCGCGGCGCCGCTGCGGTGCATGGCCTGGTCGATGCGGTCCTGCGCGCTGCGGATGCTCAGCAGCAAGGCCAGGTTGAGCAGCAGCACGCCACCCACCAGGCCGAAGAACAGCCGCGAGACCTGGCGCAGCTTCATGGGCGGCGCGCCGGCAGGGCCGGCGCAGACGGTCGGGGTCGGGCAGGGGCAGCGGACATCGGCAGGGGGCGCGGCGCGCGCAGACAGCAAAAAGCGCAGCTGCGATTGTTCGGCGCCACCGCCACCGCCGCCGCGGTCGCGGTCGCGGTCGCAGCCCGAGGCCCGCGATCCGGCCCCAGTTCCGTGCTTTATGCGACGGCCGCTGCGGTGCCGGCCGCCACCGGCACCACGCCGCCCGGGCGCAGCCGCACCGCGCAGAACTTGAAGCCCGGGATCCTGGCCGCCGGGTCCAGCGCCGGGTTGGTCAGCCGGTTGGCCGCCGCCTCGGCATAGGCGAAGGGCATGAACACCGTGCCCGGCGGCGTGCCGTCGTCGCGCCGGGCATGCAGGGCCACCTCGCCACGCCGGCTCTGCACCGTCAGCACGTCACCCGGCTGCAGGCCCAGGGCGGCCAGGTCGGCGCCGTTGAGGCTGGCCGTGGGCAGGGGCTCCAGCGCGTCCAGCGCCTGGCTGCGCCGCGTCATGCTGCCGGTGTGCCAGTGCTCCAGCTGGCGGCCGGTGATCAGCACGAAGGGGTAGTCCGCGTCCGGCGGCTCGGCGCCGGGCAGCAGCGGTGCGCTGACCAGCTTCACCCGGCCGTCGGCCGTGGGAAAGCGCTGGCCGAAGACGATGGGCTGGCCGGGGTCGGCCTCGCTCAGGCAGGGGTAGGTGATGCTGCCGGCGGCGTCCAGCCGCTGCCAGCTGACACCGGCGATGACGCCGTGCAGGGCCTGGCGCATCTCCTCGTAGACGGCGGCCACGCCGCTGTCGGGGCCGTCGTACTGCCAGTCCAGCCCCAGGCGCCGGGCCAGCTGCTGCAGGATCCACAGGTCCTGCCGCGCCTCGCCCGGGGGGTTCAGCGCGCGGCGGCCCATCTGCAGCATGCGGTCGGTGTTGGTCACGGTGCCGGCCTTCTCGGGCCAGCCGGACGCCGGCAGCACCACGTCGGCCAGCCAGGCGGTCTCGGTCAGGAACAGGTCCTGCACCACCAGGTGCTGCAGGCCGGCCAGCCCGGCGCGGGCATGGTTCAGGTCCGGGTCGCTCATCGCCGGGTTCTCGCCCATCACCAGCATGCCGCGCACCTTGGCGGGGTCGTCGTCCGGCGCCGCCGCCTTGTGCAGGATCTCCACCACCGTCAGCCCCGGCGTGGCGCTCAGCGGCTGGCCCCAGAACTGCTCGAACCAGGCATGGGCCGCCGCGTTGTCCACCCGCTGGTAGTTGGGGAACATCATCGGGATCAGCCCGGCGTCACTCGCCCCCTGCACGTTGTTCTGCCCGCGCAGCGGATGCAGGCCGCTGCCGGGCTTGCCGATCTGGCCGGTGATGGCCGACAGCGCGATCAGGCAGCGCGCGTTGTCGGTGCCGTGCACATGCTGGCTGACGCCCATGCCCCACAGGATCATGCTGGCCGGGCTGGTGGCGAAGGCCCGCGCCACCTCGCGGATGGTGGCCGCGTCGATGCCGCAGCCCGGCGCCATCGCCTCAGGGCTGCAGGCCGCCACGCCGGCCTTCAGCGCGTCGAACTGGGTGGCGCGCTCGGCGATGAAGGCGGCGTCGGTCAGGCCCTCGTCGATCACCGCATGGATCAGCGCATTGAGCAGGGCCACGTCGGTGTCGGGCCTGAACTGCAGCGTGCGCCACGCGTGGCGGCTCAGGTCGGTGCGGCGCGGGTCGGCCAGCACGATCTTCGTGCCGCGCGCCGCGGCGTTCTTCATCCAGGTGGCCGCCACCGGGTGGTTGGCCGTCGGGTTGCTGCCGATCACCAGGATGAGGCCCGCATGCTGCACGTCGTTGACCGGGTTGCTGACCGCGCCCGAGCCCAAGCCTTCGAGCAGGGCCGTCACGCTGCTCGCATGGCACAGCCGGGTGCAGTGGTCGACGTTGTTGCCGCCGAAGCCGGTGCGGACCAGCTTCTGGAACAGGTAGGCCTCCTCGTTGCTGCCCTTGGCCGAGCCGAAGCCGGCCAGCGCCTGGGCGCCATGCGTGTCGCCAATGGTCTTGAGCCCGCCGGCGGCCAGCTCCAGCGCCTCGTCCCAGGTGGCTTCCCGGAAGACGTCGCGCCAGTCGCCGGGGCGCGCATCGCTGCTGCCGTCCTTCGCCACGCCGGGCTTGCGGATCAGCGGCTTCGTCAGCCGCTGGCGGTGGTGCACGTAGTCGAAGCCGAAGCGGCCCTTGACGCACAGCCGCCCGGCATTGGCCGGGCCGTCGCGGCCCTCCACCGCGACGATGGTCTCGTCGCGCACCTTGTAGGTGATCAGGCAGCCGACGCCGCAATACGGGCAGACCGAATCGACGCTGCGGTCGACCCGCTGGTCGCCGACCAGCGTCCTGGCGCTCAGCGCGCCGGTCGGGCAGGCCTGCACACATTCACCGCAGCCCACGCAGCTGCTGTCGCCCATGGTGTCGCCCAGGTCGAAGCCGATCTGCGTGCCCGCACCGCGGTGCAGCAGGCCGATGACGTCGTTCATCTGCGTTTCGCGGCAGGCGCGCACGCAGCGGGTGCACTGGATGCAGGCGTCCAGGTTGACCAGCATGGCGGGGTGCGAGGCATCGGCCGCCGGCTGCAGGCGCTGCAGCGCGACCAGTTCGGGCCGGGGCGTCACACCCAGCGTCTGCGCCCAGTCGCTGAGCTCGCCATGCGGCCGACCGGCATCACCGTCGACCCACTTGCTGCCCTGCTGCGGCAGATCGGCCAGCAGCAGCTCGACCACCAGCTTCTGGCTCTTCAGCGCGCGTTCGCTCTTCGCCTGCACCTGCATGCCCGGCGCCGGTGTGCGGCAACAGCTGGGCGCCAGCGTGCGTTCGCCGGCGATTTCAACCACGCAGGCGCGGCAATTGCCGTCGGCGCGCAGGCCATCGGTGTAGCAGAGGTGTGGAATGTCGCAGCCGTGGCGCCGCGCGGCCTGCAGGATGGTCTCGCCGGGGCGCGCATCGACGGTCTGGCCGTCAAGCTGGAATTCGATCAGGTCGGGTCCGCCCATCTCACACCTCGTCGGCAAAGAACTGCTGCACGCAGCGGATCACGTTCGGCGCGGCCTGGCCCAGGCCGCAGATGCTGGCGTCGGCCATCACCGCGCCCAAGTCGTCCAGCGTGGCATGGTCCCACGCAGGCGCGGTCATCAGCGCCGCGGCTTTGGCCGTGCCCACGCGGCACGGTGTGCACTGGCCGCAGCTCTCGTCCGCAAAGAACTGCATCGCGTTCAGCGCCGCGGCGCGCACGCTGTCGTGCTGGCTGAGCACCACCACCGCCGCTGACCCGATGAAGCAGCCATGCGGCTGCAGGGTGTCGAAGTCCAGCGGCACATCGGCCAGCCGCGCCGGCAGGATGCCGCCCGACGCGCCACCCGGGAGGTAGGCCTTCAGCTGATGGCCTTCGGCCATGCCGCCGCAGAACTCGTCCACCAGTTCGCGCAGTGTGATGCCGGCGGGCACCAGCTTGACGCCCGGTTCACGCACCCGGCCGCTGACGCTGAAGCTGCGCAGGCCGCGCCGCCCATGGCTGCCGAAGCCGGTGAACCAGGCCGGGCCGCGCTGCACGATGTCGCGCACCCAGTACAGGGTCTCGGCGTTGTGTTCCAGGGTCGGGCGGCCGAACAGGCCGCGCTCGGCGATGTAGGGCGGGCGCAGCCGCGGTTCACCGCGCTTGCCTTCGATGCTTTCCAGCATCGCCGACTCTTCACCGCAGATGTAGGCGCCGGCGCCGCGGCGCAGCTGGATCGGCGGCAAAGGGCATGGCGCCGCCGCCTGCAGCTCGGCGATGGCCTGCTGCAGGATGGCGCGCAGGCCGTGGTATTCATCGCGCAGGTACAGCCACACGCCGTCCACACCCACCGCCTGCGCCGCCACCAGCACGCCTTCCAGCAGCCGGTGCGGGTCACGTTCGAGGTAGGTACGGTCCTTGAAGGTGCCGGGTTCGCCTTCGTCGATGTTCACCGCCATCAACCGCGGCGCCGGCTGGCCGCGCACGATGGACCACTTGCGCCCCGCCGGAAAGCCCGCGCCGCCCAGGCCACGCAGGCCGGCGTCCGACAGCGCGGTGATCACCGCGTCGGCCGTCACCTCGCCGCGGGCCAGCGCCGCCGCCAGCGCATAGCCGCCCGCGGCGCAGTAGGCCGCCAGCCCCACCCAGGCCGGTGCGGCATCGGTCTCGCCACGGGTGATGGGGCCGGGCGCCAACGTGGCGGGGTCGAAAGCGGGGCCGACCGGCGCCGTCGGATGCCGCGCCTGGGCCGGATCGGCCAGCGCCTGCGCCACCCGCGCCTGCACCGTGGCCAGGTCGGCCTTCGGCACCGGCGCCTGGCCGACCACGGCCACCGGCGCCTGTTCGCAGCGGCCCACACAGGGCGCCGGCTGCACCACCACCCCGTCGCCCAACACGCCGGCCAGCCGCGCCAGCAGGTCCGCACCGCCGGCAAGCTGGCAGCTCAGCCCGCTGCACACCCGCAGCACCAGCCGCGGCGCAGCCGCGTCGTCGGGCAGCGCCTGGAAGTGGTGATAGAAGCTGGCGACCTCGTGCACCTCGGCCATCGACCGCCGCAGCAGCGCGGCCAGGGCCACCAGATGGCGCTGGAACAGCGCGCCGAAGTGGTCGTTGAGCACATGCAGTTGCTCGATCAGCACATCCCGCGGCGCCGGGTTGGGGCCGGCCAGTTCGGGCAGCAGGGCCAGCACCTCGGCCTTGGCCGCGTCGTCGGGCTGGCGGCCCTTCAGCTGGCCCAGACGCTTGCTGCGGCGGGCGCTGTCGCGCAGGGTGTCGACGGCGATGGTGGTGACGGTGGGGGTGGTGGGTTCAACGGCAGTGGGCATGGGCGCGGACGGCATGGCGACCGCACATCATCGGCGCCCGCCGGGCCCGGCGTCCAATGGAAATGCCGAACCGGGCGATTCAGGCGCTGAATCGAACCAGGGCTCAGGGCGCCGGGTCGGCCTGGCCCAGGGCGCCGCTGTGGGCGTCGACCAGGGCGCGCCAGTCGGGCCGCTGCGCCGCCGCCAGCGCGGCCTGCAGGGCCAGCGTCGGCCGCCCAGCGGCGCTGGACATGAAGCCCACCGGCGTGCGCAGCAGCGGCGCGTGCAGCGGCCGTGCCACCAGCCCCGGGTGGCTGCGCGCCACGCTGACCAGGGCGCCTGGCAGCACAGCAGCCAGGTCGCCATCGGCGCCGGGCTGCACCGCCATCAGCAGGGCCAGCAGCGAATTGGTTTCCAGCGCCGGCCGCGGCCGGGCACCGGCACTGGCAAAGGCCTGGTCGACCAGGGCGCGGAAGTGCATCTCGGGCGTCAACAGCGCCAGGCGCAGCCGCGCGGCGTCAGCCCAGCCCATCGGCGCCGCGATGCGCAGCGCGGCGCCTGCGCCGCTGGCATGGTCCGCTTGCAGCAACCAGCAGCGCTCTTCATATTGCGGCCACACCGACAGCTGGCGCTGGCGCACCTCGGGCCGGGCGGTGTAGCCCAGGCCCAGGTCGATCGCCAGGTCGTCCAGCCCGGCCTCGATCTCGGGTGAACTGAGCGAGCGCACCACCGGCTGCAGCCCCGGGTGCAGCGCCTGCAGCAGGCCGGCAAAGCGTGCGGCCAGCGGTTCGGCGCTGGGCACCACGCCCAACACCAGCCGCCCCACCGGCGCACCCGCGCGGCCGGCCAGGGCCTGGCGCAGGGCTTCGGCTTCATGCAGCAGGCGATGGCCATGCGCCAGGGCCAGTTCGCCTTCGGGCGTCAAGCCCTCGTACTGCCGACCACGGCGCACGATGGAGGCGCCGAAATGGTCTTCCAGCGCACGGATCGCATTCGACAGCGCCGGCTGGGTGATGCAGCAGGCCTGCGCCGCACGGCCAAAGTGCTTGTGCTCGGCCAGGGCCGCGAGGTAGCGCAGGGAGTCGAGCAGGTTCATTGGGGCGGAAGGCGGCGGGTCGAATTGAAGTCTAGGGGCGGGGCAAGTGACACTTTGCGCAGGTCACAGATTGATTGGCGAGCAAAAACGTAGTGACGGTGGCGTGACGTGAGGCGCCCCATGTGCGCCCATGCTCTGCGGTACACCTCTGCAACACGCGGTTCACAACGACGGCATTGGCCATACACGAGCGATCGGCTGCTGACAGCAAACTAAGGCCAGGTATAGGCAACTGCCAGCCTCGAACACGCAGCACGGTTGGCCGTCGCCTGCGGGGCCCGCCGGGCAATGCACCGAACTTAAGCCCAGCGCTGCTAGAATATCAAGCTTAAGTTGTTGATTTGATTGATATTTTGAGGTCTTTTCACATGGCGGCCTCAATACTGTGAATACGTCCAGCATCTCTTGCTGGACCTGTCCGATACCCTCAGCTCGGACGCTTTCGCGCAGC